>Ga0209542_10003861_pt1 | contig 31538 bp, 33 predicted proteins | sample RifCSPhighO2_01_FD_184028 | JGI IMG/M metagenome (GOLD analysis project Ga0209542, IMG submission 184028) | Soil microbial communities from Rifle, Colorado - Rifle CSP2_plank highO2_0.1 (SPAdes) (version 2) | ecosystem: Environmental > Terrestrial > Deep subsurface > Rock core/Sediment ... | reverse complement strand
TTTTGGAGAGTTTCTGGATCATGGCTGTTATTGCCTCTTCGGGATTCAGAAGTCCGATCATTCGGCGAAGGGTTGCCATTTTCGCCAATGTCTCTTTGTCAACCAAAAGTTCTTCGTGTCGGGTTCCGGATTTGAGGACATCGATTGATGGATAGATCCTGCGGTCGGCGAACTTGCGCTCCAGATGCACTTCCATGTTGCCCGTGCCCTTAAATTCTTCATAAATCAGATCGTCCATCCGGCTCTCTGTGCCGACCAAGGCAGTCCCTATTATCGTCAAGCTTCCGCCTTCCTCGCAGTTTCGAGCGGCTCCCAAAAATTTCTTGGCTGGGTAAAGAGCTTGAGGATCAAAGCCTCCGGACATGCTTCGGCCGGTGCTTGTCACCGATAGATTGTAAGCGCGAGCCAGACGAGTAATCGAGTCCAAAAGAATAACTACCTTATGACCCATCTCCACCAATCTCTTCACCCGGTCAAGAGCCAGATTGGCTACTTTGACTTGTTGCCTGGGTGATTCGTCGAAATTGGAGGCCGCCACTTCGCCCTTGATGAATCTTTTGATCTCGGTGACCTCCTCCGGTCTCTCTCCGATCAATACTGCCATCAAAAACACTTCCGGATAATTTTTACCGATTGCTTCGGCTATGTCTTTGAGAAAAGTAGTCTTGCCTGCCTTGGGTTGAGACACAATCAAAGCTCTTTGGCCAAATCCGGTTGGCGCCAATAGGTCGATTATTCTGGTTGAGAGTATGTCTTTGTCTGTCTCCAGTTTTATTTGTTTATCAGGATGTAAAGAGGTAAGCTGATCAAACTGTTTTCTTTGTCTGCTCTCTTCTTCGGTCAATTCCTTACCGTTTATTTTTTTGATGAGCAGCAGCGAATGAAACCTCTCACCCTCTTTAGGGGGTCTTGCCAATCCTTCAACTTCATCGCCGCGACGCAGCCAAAAACGCCTGATTTGGGAAGTGGAAACATAGATATCGCGGTCAGGATCAAGGATATAGTCCTGACGCAAGAATCCGTATCCGCCATAGGTAATATCCAGGATACCCTTAGCCTTATAACTCAACTTGAGATCTTCTTTTAATCTGTCTTCTATGTACTCCTCCTGAGAAGGCGCCGTACGTGCGACCTTCTCTTCCGCATCTTGCTTTTTCTTTTCTTCCTTTACTTCTTTTTTAACAATAGGTTCTTTCTTATCCTCCGTAGCTTTAACAGTCGAGGATTCAGCAGGTGCAATTGGTTTTTCTTCGTATTTTTCCAATATGGATGAAACGTCAAACGTATCTTCTGACTTTTTTTTATCGTTCATAATGGTTTCGAAATAATTCGGAAGAGATAGGAGACATCGGCTTAATCGGAAATCAAATACATCAGATTTGTCTGAAATTATTCTGTTATCTGATATTTTCGATCTCTGCTGATTTCTTCTGATCTATCTGAAAATAAGAATAAGACTGCCTCAAATATATAAAACTTTCTTAAAACTATACATAAAATAAAGAGTCTTGATTTTAAGAGGTGTGTACAGCGATCCTCCTCGATTGGGATCTGCTGACTTTTTCCCTCTGAAGCAACGGGAAAATCTGTCCCCTCAAGCCATGCCTGAAGGGAACGCGATCTCATCCCCTTCACCATAATGGCGAAGAGTTACCCTTAGGTTTGATAGCGTAGAGAAAAAGATCTGACTCGCCTTGTTAGACGAGAATTTTCTCCCTATCAGGAGGATCAATTTCAAGTATACTAAATAAGGTATTTATTTGTCAACCCCGATTTAAATTTACTGGAATGAAAAAATATTTGGCGGTATTGACGGTTTCGTTCAAGGAATACTTTGTTTACAGGATTAATTTTATCCTCTGGAGATTCAGAGTAGTTTTAAATATCATCATCCCTTTATTTTTGTGGTCTGCGGTCTTGGATAGAAATCCGGTCATTGGGGATTATGATCGAACTCAGTTTGTCTCATACCTGATCTACGGCAATCTGATCGGTACTTTTGTCTTTGGCACCAGGACCTTTGACATCTCCTCGGACATCAACGACGGCAAAATCATCAATACTCTCTTAAAGCCCGTCTCTTTTTTCAACTGTCACTTCGCCAAATTAATCAACCTGTTCTTTGCGGTTTTCGAACTGTATCTGATCGTCTGGTTTTTTAAATTACAGTTAATTCCACCTAACAATCCTATTTTATTTCTTCCGATTTTCCTCAATAGCGTCCTCATCTCCTACTTTATCAATCTCACGCTCTCTTTCCTGGGCTTTTGGACGACCGAAGTCTGGCCGATTAGATTCGTCTTCATGGTTTTACTCTCGTTCGTCGCCGGCAATTACTTTCCTTTGGATATCATACCGCAGCCTATCTACAAACTAATTATGGTTACTCCTTTCCCCTACATGTTTTACCTCCCGGCCAAAATTTTAATCAGCCATGAGAACCCACTACTCCCGACTACGTCGGGATACGCTGGGCAGTCAATCGGGCAGTTAATCTTATTTTCCTATATTTGGCTTTTTGCTTCTTACTTTTTGGCTCGTCTTGTTTGGCGAAAAGGCATTAAAAGTTTTTCATTTTGGGGCCGATGAGAAAAGTTTTAAAACTTTTTACTGTCTATGCCAAGCTTTACCTCAAGATGGTCATCCAGCATAAACTGGGGATTGTCTTTTTCACTCTTGGCAAACTGGCGCGCTTTCTTTTTCTTTTTTTCATGATTTATCTGGTCTTTAGCAAAACCAATCTGGTAAAAGGCTACAGCTTTAATCAAATGATTATCTTCTATCTCACTTTTAATGTAGTCGATACAACCGCCCAGCTTCTCTTTCGCGAGGTTTACCGCTTCCGTCCTCAAGTCGTTTCGGGCTCTTTTGATCTCATACTTCTCAAACCCCACCACCCTTTTCTCCGCATATTGGTTGGAGGGGTTGATTTCCTGGACCTAATTTTGCTTATCCCTTATATATTAATATTGATCTACTTTATTATCCAATTACCAAACATCTCCTTACTGCTGATTGCTGGTTACTTACTGCTTGTTGCCAATTCCTTAATCATTGCCACTGCCTTCCATATCGCAGTTCTGGCGCTGGCTATCCTCACCACCGAAGTCGATCACGCCATTATGGTTTATCGCGATTTAACCTCACTCGGCAGATTTCCCATGGAGATCTACCGCGAACCGATCCGGGCAGTTTTCACCTTTGTCATTCCGGTTGGGATCATGATGAGCTTCCCACCCAAAGCTCTGCTTAACCTTCTGTCTCCAGCCTCTTATCTTTTATCCTTATTTGCCTCCTCACTTTTGCTTACTCTTAGTCTAAAATTATGGAATCTTGCCCTAAAAAAATATCAAAGCTGGGGAGGATAAAACAAGTTAAAAGTCACAATTTAAATGTTAAAAGTTGTAGTAAAAAGTAATAAACATGAAGAGAAGTAATAAAGAGTTTTCGGATAATCTAAAAAGAAGAATTTATTACTTTATAATAAAATTAGTAAAATTTACATATTCCTTGCCTAAAAATGACAGGCTTTGTGTTATAGCTACAGATCAACTAATTCGAAGTGGAACCAGTATGGGAGCCAACTATGTTGAGGCGATCGCGGGTAGTTCTAAAAAAGACTTCACAAATTTCCTTACTCACTGTTTAAAGTCTGCAAACGAATCAAAATTTTGGTTAGCTCTATTAAGAGATACAAATAAAGCTGATAGAATTACCGTCAACCTGCTTTTACAAGAATTAATTGAGATTGCAAATATTATTGGGTCAAGTGTCAAAACATTGAAAAATAATTAATATTTAGTATTTTATACTGTAATTTTGGACTTTTGACTTTGGACTTTTAACTATTATGATAAAGGTAAAAAATCTAAGCAAAATCTATAAATCCCCTGTCAAGGGTAAGAACTTTTATAGCGATTTATTTAATCGTCAATACAAAGAAACTCTTGCCCTGGACAATATTTCCTTTACCATCGGTGAAAACGAAATAGTCGGTCTTATCGGCCCCAACGGCGCCGGCAAGACTACAACCCTAAAAATTCTCTCCGGAATCCTCTATCCGACCTCCGGAGTATGTCAGATTCTTGGGATGGTCCCTTTTGAAAAAAAACACGGGTTTCTCAAACAAATCTCTTTTATCATGGGACAGCGCAACCAGCTTATCTGGGACCTGCCGGCAATCGAGACTTTTCATCTGAACCAACATATCTACGATATACCTATCGCTGATTTTAAGCAGACAGTCGATAATTTAACCAAACTGCTTGATTGTCAAGATCTGATTGTCAAGCCGGTCAAGACTCTTTCTCTGGGTGAACGAATGAAAATGGAACTGATAGCAGGACTAATTCACAGACCCAAGATTATCTTCTTCGACGAACCGACCATCGGACTTGATATCTTCTCCCAGGAGGTAATCCGCGATTTTGTCAAAAAATACCAGACTGAAAATAATGCAACCATCATCCTCACCAGCCACTATATGGAGGATGTAAAAAGACTGGCCAAGCGCTTGCTGGTTATAAATAAAGGTAAAATGCTCTACGACGGAGATCAAAACGAAATCGTCAAAAAGTACTCTTTGGAAAAATATGTCACGGTAACCCTAGAGAGAAAAATTGATGAAAAGATTTTAGCATTGGTCGCCAAGCCTATAACCTACCATTTTCCCCGTGTAGTTTATAAAATTGACAAATCCAATATCTCTCAAACAGTAAAATTAATTAGCGAAAAACTAAAGTTCTCCGACCTGACTATCGAAGAGGAGCCAATCGAAGAAGTCATCAAGAGTTTGTTTCAATCCAAAAACAAAAATATTGACAACTGAAATAAAATTCAGCTAAGATAGATTGAATGAACAAAGGTGAAGTTTCAACTATACTTGCCTTAGGTATTGTAACCGCAGGCGCTTTCATCTCCTTAGCTATTTCTTTACTTATTAGTAAAAAGCCCAGCCTCGTCTCAAACCCCAAAGCCGTAAGCTGTCTTGCAGACCAATGTGTGGGGGCAATAAGTTGTTATCCGACCGGTCATTTTGATGCCAACAGCGGCCTGACCTGCTGTGCGGCATTTACAAATTGTAAAAATACCGGTTACTCTTGGGCTACCTGGGGTAATAGTTGCAGCTGCACGGCTTCTACTCCCACTCCAACTAATACACCGGCGCCTACTTCAATCCCAACTACTACTCCACCTCCCTCTGTCTGCCTGACGCTCGATCAAACCTGTGACCCTGCGGCTGATAATTGTTGTCAACCCGACCTAAATTGCAATTCTATCGTAAAAAAATGTATTGCTCCGATAATTCCTTTAACCCCGTTTGCCACCCTCATCCCAAACAATACTCCAACACCGCCGTTAAACTGTATTGCCAATGGTAATAATTGTTCTGCGTCAGCTCCATGCTGTAGCGGTTATTGCCAGCCTTCTTCCGGCTTCTGCTGGCCCCAACCGCCTTTGACTTCGACGCCGGTTTCCACTCCAACCACTACTCCTACACCGGCAATTCCACCTGCTCAAGCCTGCAAGCGAGGTACAGAAACTTACTCACAAAATCAAACTTACTGCGACGAGCAAAACAATGTTGTTAAAGAGTGTTTAGGTAGTAATCAATGGCAAACTATTATTCCTCACCCCTGCGGTGGTAAATGTACCGACGATCCAACCGGACATGCTTATTCCTGCACCTCTTTTTCATGTGAAGACTTGGAAGTAAATGGATCAAATAAGCTTAAAGTCGCTTTTATACCGGAAAACTGGTCAAGTCTCCAGGATTTTAAAGAGCAAGCCAGACAAGCGAAAGAGCGCTTGAGATTGACTAATTTAAAACCTTTAGTCAATAAAATGAATTTTTATATCGTGACTGACTTATCGCAAAAATTTCACTTTAACAATGCTAAAGGTTGCAATGACGTCGACCATACTAAAATCTATAATGTCGGTCAAAGTGCCTGTGGAGCTGATAAATCAATGGTGATAGACAATCCTTCTTACTGCGAAATTTGCGGACAGGCTATTATTGGTTTATCAGCCTATGTTTGTCATATAGGCCTTTCGGCTGTGCCTCACGAGTTTGGCCATGCAATAGCTTTGTTAGATGACGAGTATGTTTATACTTGGCCTATTACTATACCTAATCCAGGTGTTAATTGCTCAGATAAAAAATCGTCCTCATCTTCGACGCCTTGCTCGAAGTGGAAGAATACATCTAATCTAGGTTGCTATAAAGGGTGTACTTATGATTATTGGTATAGACCTACGGAAAATAGCATCATGAGGTATGAAACGGAGCCCGAAGGGCTGAACTTTAATGCTCCCTCGCTTAAGTCTTGGGAAGATATTTTAAATAAATATAACTAAATGAAAATTAATAAATTTTTGCTATTTACTGGAATATTTCTTTTAATTTTATTTGTCTCAAAAGTGGTTTATTCTTCCCAACTGGTCCCAGACTTCAGACTTAACATTATAATAAATCAAGCCGGTGATCTTACTTTGACATTAAACAGTATCGGCCTTGCAGAAGGACCATCAGTCGGTTATCAACTTGATTATTCCACTAATTACTATGTAATCAAAATAGTCGATAAAAATAATGTCGATCTTTTCACTGGAAAGACTCTTAAATCTGCCCAAACTCTTCCGCCTGAATTTGTCACTCCTCCTGTTACGAATTTTACATCGGAAACGATAATATTGGATCCGATCAACCTTTATCTGCCCTACTTCAATGACGCAACCAAAGTCCAAATATTTGACGAAAACGGAACTTTGAAATTGGAGATTAATCTTGCCGATCATAATCTTGTAGGAATAAAACCCAGATTTGCCGCCTGCGACCTCTGCGGTTACTGTCCCCCTGATAAATTACCATCCAACTGGGAAAGCTGCAGGCAGTGTCTTTATCCTCAGGCAAGCACAGATCCCTCAACGGGCGATACTCTTAGGATTTACGATACAACTGCCCAATCGGGACCAACGACTTTCCCGGGCAAATCTTTCACGGATATTGGCTGTATAGGAATCGCTCCATCACAATCTACACAAGCGGTACTGAATATCATCTTTTCACTAGCCGGCGGCATTGCCTTTTTGATCCTATTGTACGGAGCATTTGTTGTAGCAACTTCCCAAGCCGAGCCGGAAAAACTAATCTATGGCAAAAGACTGGTAAAAGGTGCGGTAATTGGACTTATGGTGACTCTATTGGCAGTCTTCTTTGTCAACTTCATCGCCTCCAGTATCTTGAGAATTCCCGGATTCGGCAGTTGACTTTGTGCTAGACTTTAATCCATGAAGCTTAAAAAAGCATCCTTAATATTTTTGTCATTACTTTTTTTTATTCTGGTTTTTATTGTGGGAGTACGCCATGGACAGAATGTGGAAAGAACAAATAAAGTTATCGATATCCTGATTAGTATCCCCCCCTCACCAACCGCCCAACCTACCCAAAAACCTCTGGAGTTCAAAACCTATTCCAACAAAAATTGCGGAGTTACATTTCTTTACCCCAATCGTCTTGAAATAAAAGAGTCGTCGCAATCGGCTGTATTTACGGAAAACGAGGATAGACCAATTGAGATTGACTGCCAAAAGGTCAACAATATTTCCGCAATTCTTGAGGATAAAAACGCTGCTCCAACGGAAGTAGTATTCAAGACCAAAAAAACTCAAGCAAAAACTCTTGATCGAGGTGAAAAAATTGCTTTTTCCTTCAAAAATACTACCAACAATAAAACTATTTTCATCTCCATTGTTAAATCCCTCTATCCCCTTTTCGAAAAAAGCCTGGAATTTATTCTTTAATTTCCTTTAACTTTTCTATTAGAGCCGCTTCTATCAAAGCTAAAGATAAAATTCCAATGGGCTCAACTAAAGTACTAGGAGGAAATCTTCCTATTGATTCATATCTCTCATATGGCAATGAGGGTGGTTTTGAATGACGCAAAGATTGTTTAATATATTTACGTCTTTCTCTTTTAGTAATTCCATATCTATCATATAGCTTCACTAATACTTCATCAGTTAACCGATTGAAAGCTTCGATTCCGTCAGCGTTAAATTGTTCAGGTATTTTAAATAGATAAGTTATCTGTTATCGCTTGTTTTTCGATTTCCAAATTCTTCAATATTTCAATAACTCTTTCTAATAAACCACGGTCATCTTTTTGAATGATCAGGTTAGCAATTTGATTATCAGTTAAACCTTTTAATTTAAGATCTTTCCCGAATTTAGTTTCTGCTTTTTCCAGTAATTCCAATCTTCTTCTTGCAAATACCTCATCAACTATAGTAGAATCTCTCCTCGTCAGTCTATTTCCTATCTCTTGTAAGGATAATACGCTATAGATGCCAGCTTCACGAATTAATCGCTTTAGATATGAGCTTTTAAGTAAGGGATTATCTGCAGGCAAGTTACTGATAATTTTTTCAATGTTTACTGCCTCCCATAAGATTCTTAAAACATCAAAATTAAAAGGGCTATCGTGCGGAAAATCTCCGCTTGATTCAAAAATTTGATTTAAAACCTCTCTTTGATTAAAGTTTTCGGGAATAAAAGGTCGCTCTTTTGACTTTTTTGCCCTTAAAGATCTAAATATAGATTCCTCACCCGGAATCCTCATATCAAGTAAGTCTGCCATCAAACCAACTTGCGCCGCAAGATTAAAAATTTGACGTTCTTTCTCCGGCATTCCGATTTCCATCTTAATTTTACCTTCTTTTTCATCTGTATAATAGATTAGCGGAAGTTTATTATTTAATACTTCATCTATTTCGGCGCTATACTCGTCAACTAAAGATACTGGTAATCCGTAACCTTTTCCACCTTTTATTTTTCCTAAAATCAGAAGCAATTGTCGCGGTGTCAGACTAAATACATCAACAACTGTATCGCTATCTCCGTCAAATACCTCTGCTAATTTAGTGATTTGACCATCTTCATTTTCCAAATTTTTAACCAAGTCATCAGCCTTTAAACGAGAACTTAATAAATTCATAAATTTTTTAGGGTGGTCGTGCAGCATCGTCATTGCTGCCGCTTGAGCACAGATGTTCCAGGCTGTATGAATATCTACTTTTCTTTCAATTGCGTAACGCCTGTGAAATAATAAAAGCATGACTGCAGCCTCTAATCCATGAGCTTTTTTAACATCCTTTATCTGTTCATCTTCAGGACTCATTAAATTAAATTGAAGATTATATACTTGAGCTGTGTCATGAAAATTTGCGAATAAATATAAAGCGTCTATATATTGCTTTAAAGACTGACTATGGCGTAATTCACCTATATTAAAAAGCAGCGCTTCTATCAATCTCTCAACTCGCCTATAATGCGAATGGTTGTGATCTGCAAGCTCTGGGTTATTATAACCAACCGTAAAAGTTATGCCAAATCTGCTGAATTCATCATATTTTTCAGGTCTGCTGTCGTATGCAAGCGCTAGTCTTAAACCGTTAGCGGCTCGATCTGCAATATCAAGCCTATGAGCAAAATCTACACCCTCCATAATATGATCAAATTTATTTTCTCCTCTAGAGGCTTTAATCACCTCTAATCTGCTTCTTTTCCTAAGGACTGTCTCTCTCCACCAGGTATTAAATCCATGCCTATAGATAAATGTTGGATCCTGTAAATCGATGTCATGTTCTGTATATTGATATCTGGGGAAAAAATAATCCGGCGGTTTTTCAAAAAAAGGAATTCTTTCGTATGACATAATTAAAGTTGCATTTAAGTGATAAAATATTAGAAATGAATTCTAAAGTCGTTTAATTTTACTAAATTTAGATTGTTAACTCAAGCTAATTATGGATAAGTTAAAACTCGCCTACTTTGGCACGCCCGGCTTCTCTGCCCAGTTTCTGGAAAACCTCTTAACCCAAATCGCAATTAAACACTTAATTGCGATTGAACTGGTTGTCACTCAACCTGATCGGCCGGTTGGAAGAAAGCAGGCTTTAACACCTTCGCCAGTTAAAAAAATTGCCGAAAAATATAATTTGCCTGTAATCACTGACTTAAAAATGTTTAATGTTAAAAATTCCGTGTTTAATGAAATCGATTTAGCCCTGATTTATTTTTACGGACAGATTATTCCCAAACAATTATTGTCAACGCCTAATTATGGCTTCTGGAATATCCACTTCTCACTTTTGCCTAAGCTGCGAGGACCTACCCCTGCGGTATATTCTCTGATTTTAGGAGATCGAAACACAGGGGTATCTCTGATGCAAACCGATGAAAAGATGGATCACGGAAACCTAATTGCTCAGGTAGAAGTTGCTATCAAACCCGACGAAACCAAAGTTGAATTAGAGGAAAGGCTGCACAATCACGGTTTAAATTTGTTTATAGAACAAATTAATAATCTTTTGCACAATAAAATTAAATTCACTCCCCAAGATCATTCGAAAACAACCTATACCAGATTCCCGACCAAAGCCGATGGCTTTATTCCGCTTGCCGTTCTTAAAAAAGCATTAAACAATGAGTCTATAACCTTTGAAGAACTGCCAAAAATAATTTTTGAATATATTAAGAAATACAATTTAATTAGTAATTGGAAATTAGAACTTGGAAATTCCGCGAAAATCATTTACAACTATTTTCGCGGTCTCTACCCCTGGCCTGGGATATGGACTTTAGTTAAAATAACTGAAACACCCCACTTTGCTAAAGCCTCGCGGGGCAAGGAAAAAAGACTAAAAATAACCGGCGCCGATCTTATCGATGGCAGATTCGTAATTAGGAAAGTGCAGTTGGAAGGCAAAAAAGAAGTTAATTTTTCTACTTTTAACCAAGCTTATCGGATTTTCTAATTTCATTTATGTATCTTATTTTTACCCAAGAATAACTTCATAGGATTGCTAACATTTTCGATAATGCAGGTCAAGTCTTTTTGGGAACTTCAGTACTAACGCCGCTTATCTTTGGCGTTGAAAAAGATGGTAAACTTGTAGTATTATTGGGAATTTTAGGCATGATCGTTTCCTGGTGGATTTTTTTACGAATTACCAGGTTAGCTTCAAAAATATGTATATTGAATCGATTAATACTGTAGTTTTGGTTTATATTGCTTTTGGTATCTTTGCTTTAATAATACTTCTTTTGGTATTTCTTCCCTATCCGAAAGTCAAAAAAAAACATCTGGAAGTGAAAAAAAAGTCGTTATTAAAACTTCTTACCCCTGCTTACTCGTTTTTTTAACCACTGCAGGATTTTTTGCTTTAATTTTCAGCGAATTAAGAATATAGACTCCCACAACTGTAAAGACAATTAATTTAAGAAAGGGAAACTCCGCCTGGATTTTCATGGCGCTCATGAGAAGAAAAAATGGCGCAATTATAGTAGCCAGATGCAGGTCTATCTGATAAGCCTTGAGATAGCTTATCGGATATGAAATCAGCTTTGACCCCAAAAACAGCAAAAGAGCCGCAACCGCCAGATAAAACATCTGTCCAACTGAAAAAAACAAAAAGCTGCCGGTGAACAGGAAGGGAATCAGGAAAAGGGAAAGGAATCGCAAGAAAGGCAAAAACTTATTGTACTGACCACGTATCACCCGCTCGTTTAGGGTGAAGTTTTTGATATCCGACAGCAACACCGTCTCGATCCTGCCGTCATCCCGATAATAGGAAATGTGATTTCTGGTCAAAAGGACAAAAGTTTGATAACTCTCCAGATCGTCGATGCCGGCATTGGTATCGATTACCAAAATGTTTTTGATCTCGTCGGACGCGATCCCCCTAACGTCCTCCAATTCCTCAAGCTCCTCTTCAAATTCGTCAATTGAAATAATGTAAGGCTCTGGGGCGTTGGTTGTCACAACGCCATTTCTGATCCTAATCTCCAGATCTTCAGGGTAAACCTTGGTGATTATGGTCGGGAATCTTTGTAAAAAGTCGCTCAAGGGAAAAAATAATCTAACGCTTAGAAAAAGTGTAGAAATTGCAGCCATAAGCAAAGCGTAAAACAAAAAATATTTCAGGCTAAAGCTGAAAGGGGCTTTGATCACATCATGATAATATTCCGCCGAGCTGAAACTTTTGCGAAAGACATACCAGAAAACTTTTAAGTAGTTCATAATCTTTAAGTATATTGAACCGATTCTACTTAGTCAACCATTTTGACTATCAGGTTTTCATCGATGAACTTGTCATCCCGAACTTGTTCCTCGATAAACTCGGGATCTCTTCGAGCCTGAGCAGCCTCAGGGCCGAAGGGCTGAGCTTGTCGAATGGATTTCGGGATCTGTTATAGTTAACGCAAAACAAAATGTCGTATTTGTCATCCTGAACTTGGTTCAGGATCTGATTGATAAGATGCTGAAATAAATTCAGCATGACACCGGTTTTGGAAAAAACTGAATAGTTACTTTTAATGTACTTTTATTGTTCTTGACAAAATGTATATTTAAATGTATATTTAAGTGTATATGCAATACATCACCACCACCGATCTTAGAACAAAAACTACAGAGCTGATCGGTACTCTTAAAAACCAAGGGGTAGTATCTCTTATCCACAGATCAAAAGTAGTTGGAGTAATCAAACCAGTTGAAAATCAACCAAAACCCTTTGATCCGGTAGCTTTTGACCGCCTTATTAAGGATTTACATCTACCTAAGACTACACCTAAACAAAGGGAGAGAATCTACAGAAAGCATTTAGTGAAAAAATATGGCAAAGGTCTTTCTTGATACAAATATCTTGATTGGTTTCCTAGAAAAGCAAGATCAAAAACTTAAATTTAGCCTAAAAGGCCATAAATTATTTCTTTCTCCATTATCAATACATATCTCTATTTACGTTGTACGGCAAAAAATGCCTTTTACAAAGTTATCGAATATCAAAGACAGTTTTTCTTTAATTTCTTTCTCTAAAGATATTGTTGATAAAGCATTATTAGGACCAACTACTGATTTTGAAGACAATGTCCAGCTTCACAGCGCAGTCGCATCCGACTGCGAATTTTTTTTAACCAGCGATCAAGCACTTCTGAAACTAAACTTCTTCGGCAAGACTCGGATCGTAAATAGTTTATAATATCTGAAAATGAATCTGAATAATAAATTCGCGGTAGTAACCGGAGCCTCAACTGGTATAGGCAGAGAAATTTCTATTGCTTTAGGTAAGGAAAGAGCTTTTATTGCATTAGTCGCAAGATCAAAAAATCGCTTACTGGAAACCAAAATGCTTGTAGAGAAAGCCGGGGGGGGAGCTGAAGTATTTCCTACAGACCTTAGCCGACTCCAATCTATTAATCAATTGATTGAAAAAATCAAGCAGAAAACTCAAAAAGTGGATATATTGGTTAACGTCGCAGGTAAATGGCACGGTAAGAAAGAAGTTTACTCTGGGATAGATTTTGAAAAATTCTCTCAAAAAGTAATTTTGGATACTTTTACGGTTGGTGCTGTAACGCCTACTCTTTTGACTCATGCATATATTCCTCTTATGGCAAAAGGGGCAAGAATTATTAATATTTCCGGTACTTTTGAAAGCGGAGCCAAGGGTTGGATTCCTTATTATGTGTCAAAAAGGGCAATTGAAGACTTAACTGTAGGATTAGCACAAGAACTGGAAAGAAAAACTATTTATGTAAACGCTATATCCCCATCTGATACTAAAACTGAGGCTTACAAAAAATATTTTCCTCAATATATCAAAGAAGCTATCGATCCGAAAGAAGTTGCAAAATTCGCGATTTATCTTTGTTCAAATAAAGCCAATAATATTACCGGAAAAGTATTTGTTTTGAAAAAAAACCGAAAGCCCTTTGAACGTTTTCACTATTAAAATTATTACCACTTTTTTACTTTCAATCCCTTTATAATCTGAAAATAGATATATTGCGTAATAAGAAATTTAAATTATTATTTACGTCATTCTGGTAAGCTAAAACAAAGTTTTAGCGCATCCAGAATCGTTGTTTATCAATTTGTAGATTCTGGACAAGCCAGAATGACAAATTGATTGCTAATTACGCAATCGTTCTAATGCTTTAAGTTAGCAGTAAGTAAAGTCAAATTATTTTGCATTGCTGTCGAAGCAACCAAAGCATCGAGATAAAGTAGAGCTCATTTTTATCTTTAACTCCCCTGTATACCCGTCTATACCCGTCTTAGTTGATTTTGCAAATTTTCAACTAAAAATATCTTATTAAATCAACTTAGAGGGGTATATACTGATTGCAATCTCAATCAATAGAAGTATATACGCTTTTTCGCTCCGACGGGCTGCAAATCGGAGTAAGACGGGTATACAAAGTTGCAACTTTGTCAATTTTAATATCTTGACAAAGCTGTAATTACTCTGATAGTCTATATGATGTATGGATGATTTAAGTGCCGAAGCTCAACCTCAATCTCCTCCAATCAAAACTCAAATAAGCGAAGCAGATCAAATAATTTTAGATGCGGCCACGGAATATCTTGCTTACTATAAAAATATAGAAAAACCTCAAGATACCTTGAGGGGTATTGATGATGTTCCAGAACATTTACTTAGTCCCCCTGCGAAAGAGGCCGCAAAAAATATGTTGTTGGACAAAATAACCTCATCTGTTTTTGACCCTAAACTACAACACACAGACGAAGATTGGCGAATAAAAGTTGAATCATTAGGTCTATCTCCGGAAATAGCTAAGGAAGTAACAGAAAGAGTATTAGCTCTGGCTCAATCTAAAGAAAAAGAAAGATTAGATGCAATTAGTATCACGCCTCCGATCGCCCTTGCCCAAGAATTTATGAAAACATATCCAACTGATTCTCCCGACGAGTTAAGAACAACTCTTGAGAATATCCCTGATCAACTTTTACCCCGAGCAGCAAAAGCGATTGCTCTTCAGCTTATCGCCGACAAGGAAAATGAGATAAAATCACGTCAGGAAATCCGAACTCAAGAATTGATAAAGAAAGCCCCAGCCGACGCGCAGCAATTTCTTAGACATTATCAAAGAGAAAGTCCCGAAGAAATATTAGGATTTCTTGACGCCATACCGGAGGATAACCTATCAACACATGCTAAAGAGAAAGTACGAGAAATTCTGTCTAAAAATCCGCAACCTTAAACAGGCTTCCGATAAGATAGCCGACCAAAGCCGAAACCATGCCGATCACAGTCATTTCAATCCCCTGTCGTAAAAGATTTCTGCCTAAGGTTTTTTTGGCTTTGTAATAACCAACGATAAATAATGCAATCGCACTTAATACAATTGAAACAACAACCGCTCTCTGAATGGTCAAAAAGAAAAAAGGCATCAAAGGAATGAATGATCCTATAATGGCTGATACTCCGACTATAAATCCGTCAGTTAACGCAGTCTTTCTTTCTACCAATTCAAGCTTAAGTTCCTGCTCCATCATCACCTTGAGCCAGATTTTTTTGTCGGAAGTTATCTTTTCGACGATTTCAGCAAGAGTTGTTCCTTTGAATCCGTAATTTTCGTAAAGGGCTCTGATTTCTTCCCTTTCTCCTTCCGGAAAATGCTCTATCTCCCACCTCTCCCGCTCCAGCTCCGATTGGTAGTAGTCTGCTTCGGCTATTTTGGAAGTGTAGGCAACAGCTGCCATTGAGATACTCTCGGCGAAAGTCGCGGCCAGCCCGGCCACCATCACAATCTGATTGGATGAGGTTGCGGCGGCAACTCCAAGAATTATCCCCAGAACATTTACCAACCCGTCCTGACCGCCTAAGATTATCTCCGGCAGATTAAACCCTTTAAGATGGCTTTCCTCATGATGAATCGACTCATGGATCGCCTCCTGGGTATGAGCTGCTTGACTGGAGGAAGCGTCGCCTTTTAAATAAGCCTGTCTGGCCTTGTCAATTCTACTCATAGTTATATTTTAACTTAATTTATTCTCAAAGTTGAAGCTCCCACGACCTAACGGTCGGGGATTCAATCAGTTCGCTTCGTCAGAGCCGAAATCCTGTGGAAGCGGAAATTGCTCTCCCCCTCATCCCACGACCTAACGATAGGAGATTTCCGCAAAGGCGGATTAAACTATTAATTTTCTTTATATAAAGCTCTGAATTGAATATTTCAGTGTCATATTATATAATGTTCATTTTTATACCTAGATAAATATTATAATAATTTACTATAAGATTAATGACAGAAACTCTATATATCGCCGCAACTTCAATCTCAACTATACCCATCTTACTCCGATTTGCAGATCGCCGGAGCGAAAAAGCGGATTAGAAGGGTATAGGAACTATATCGGCAAATCCGAAACCAGACTTAAGTAAAGCATACTCGCAACTGCTAAAAGTTCCCACTACTAAATATGTTGCCGGTCAATCTGTTGACAATATGAGAGAAGGTATACTTCATGCCGAACAAGCTATAAGACAAGATGCAATAAAAATGGCTGAATCGGAAGAATTTTCTCCATTTCCTCCCTCTCGACAAATGTGGTTTACAGTATAGGTCATCACTTGTAGTATTCCCTAACCTGAAAAAGGATGTAGAGTGAAAGAAGAGTACCGATAAGAAGACCTCCCAGATTAAAGGTAGCCACATTCTGCACCGCGCCAACTAAAGTTGCATAAAAGACCAGATTCCAGGCGGCTTTGGTTTTTTTGAATAGTCCGGGGAGCGCCATCGCCTCCAATACCAATTGAACGGCCGATAAAGCAATCGTCAGCAGATAATTTGTCCCTACCCTAAGACCGCCCAAAAAGCTTAAAGGTGCAAATACAGCTCCCAGTCCAAAAACTGCAAAGACGATGGGCAAAGTGATAATGAAAATAACCAACACTACCCAAGGGGCAAACTGAACTATTGCCTCCTTAATATTATTGGGAATTGCCGGTGCTTTCTTAACAAGATAATCTGTAAGCAATTCTTCGAGTTGTGTTAAGTAGCTTTTAAAAGAAGTGGCCATTAATCAAAGCCTAATAAACAAATCGTACTTTGTCAAGCGGAAGTTTACCTTGGTTTGAGGTTTATAGCCGATAACTTTATGGACTCAATCTGGCAGCGTACATCAACAAAACCATCGCAGCCACAATGATGAAGACTACGCCAAGCTGCATGACCGGTGTCAAATCTTTACCTGATCTTACTCTGACGGTTGAGTTAGTTGATCTTTTTCTCTTTTTAGCCATAAATTTAGAATAGTTAAACATTTCTCCAAAGTCAAGAGGAATTGTAAGCTCTTAAGCAGAATGACTGATTTAAGGCTCTAAAATAAGAAAAACATGATATAATATATTAAAAATCGGAATACTAAACTCGAAACCCCGAAGTAAAACATCGAGGAATTCTTTGGATTAAAATTTTAAACCTCTTGCTTATCCCCTTCTTAGAAAGGTGGGGAAATGGGGAGGTTATTTCGAGTTCCGAGATACGGAATTCGGAATTGAATTTAAACTATGTCTCGTTTTAATCTGATCTTGGTTTTGATTTTAGCGGCTCTATTAATCTTCGTTCCCACTGATTCAGCCATGGAGGAAAAAGTCCAACTGGAGGCGGAGATAACTGCCGTTATCACACCGACACCCTCCCCGACTCCCGCTACCCTGCCGCCGTCTCTGCTTTCGATTCCCAGAATTGAGGTCGAGGCTCCGATTGAACCGGTAGGTATCGATGAAACCGGCAAGATGGAACTTCCGCAAGATATAAATGTCGTTGGTTGGTATTCCCTGGGGTATAAGCCGGGAGAGGCGGGAAATGCCGTCATGGCGGGTCACCTAGATTCAACCACCGGCGAAGGAGCAATCTTCTATAATTTAAAACAGGTTGAGGCGGGTGATGAAATAATCACCAGCGATGAATTAGGCAAACAATACAAATTCGAGGTCACCGAAAAGATCATCTACCCTTATGATCAGGTTCCGCTTGAGCAAATCTTCGGTGAAAGCTCTGCTAAAAAAATAAATCTCATAACTTGCACCGGAGTCTGGGATTCTGCCTCGCGCAACTACTCTCAGCGGATGATCATCACAGCCGAACTAGTAAGCGTTTCTAGCTTTCATTCCTTTTCCAGATGACAAATTCCAAGATTTGCTTTTTTTTAAAATAATTTCCCGATAAATGCTTTTTTATAATCTGATAAGTCCACTTTGACTCCGGTTCGTTAGTTAAAATCAGTTTTACTTTTTTGTTTTTAAGAGCTTCGATGACTTCTTGTTCTTGAGATTTTGTCTGTAGACCGCCGGGAAAATTGATAAATCTGGTGGGATTTTTTCTGCCGCTCAGAAAATAAAACATCGGCGCATTGGGAAAGACGAAAATAAAGCCATCGCGCTTGCTGTTTTTCTTAATTTCCGCAACAATTTCCGGCACGATCATGCTAAATTTCTGGTCTGCGAAAATTTTTGCTCTCCCCTCCTTGAGGAAATAATTTTGTTTTATCAAAGGTGAGTCCCAACGATAATAATCTTTAAATAAAGCAGTGTAAAAACCAATGCCTATCAGGGAAATTCCCAGTAACAACCATCCTGTTTTCCAGACAACCGCCCCTTTATCCCCTCCGGGATGCTCACGGGAATTGCGGGTTGCTTGAACTTGGAAATTAGAAATAATCACTGCCAGCGGTAATCCGATCATGCTCATCAGCACAACCAAGTGCGGATAGTCGGTCGTCGGCCTTATCCCCGATAAATAGAAGGTTAGACCGAAAATCGGTAAAATCAAAGCTTTCCTTTGCCGCTTATATGCAACAAAAACAGCTATTATAGAGACTAACCCGGGCAGAAGATAAAAGCCTCCTTTAAGCCCTGACGGAAATGAAGTTGCCGCAACGCCTCCGATTAAGAAACTTTTGATCGTGTAAAAGTAAAAGTTATCTATAAAGCCGGACAGTGATCCGGTTAAAAGAAGATAAACTGTGAAAATTAAGCCCACTACCATTGCGCCAAACAAATATCTTTTTATTTTTCCTAATAACTCCATCTGACTCATTGGTCTCATAAGTCCCGTACTGACGATCACTGTCAATAATACCGCCACCCCAAAATTCTGTTTGAATAAAAAAGTGACAAAGGTCATCAATCCGACGCTTGTCATCCCGAACCTGTCCCTCGATAAACACGGGATCTCTTCGAGCCTGAGCAGCCTCAGGGCCGAAGGCCTGAGCTTGTCGAATGGATTTCGGGTTCCCGTTAAGAACTTGCTTAAAATGAGAATCGTAAACAACCCCGCACTCAATGCCAGCAGCGACGGCCAGGGAAAGTTGATATGGCTTGGCCCCCAGGCAAAATAGATTGAAACCGCCAAAAATGCTCCCATTCTGTTGTTGGTCGCTTTGACGCAGATAAGATAAACCAGGTAACCAGTCAACCAGCTAACCAGCAACATAAGAATCCTTCCAGTCAAAATACTTTCTCCCAATAGCTTAAAAGCTGCGGCAGTCAGATAAACCGATCCCGGAGTGTAGATTAGATCAAAATCCCGATAAGGAACTTCTCCCTGAAGTACTCTTTGGGCGGCATGCAGGATAAACCCTTCGTCATAATATGCAAAACCGCGGTTGAAAAAAAAGGCCGATGTCAGAAGTGATAGAAATATTAAGTATATATTCATAGGGACATTTTACCCTACGAATTTAGAATTTAACCAGTGGTATGATGAAATCGAATGACCTACATCCCGCAAGCTATGCTCATCTTACTCCGATTTGCAGCTCTCTCAAAGCGAAAAAGCGTATAGATGGGAATATGGGGGAGTTAAAGATCGTCTGTTGCAGATTTTTAAGCATACGACTGTCATTCTGATCCAGCCCTCGGCTGAAGGAAGAATCACTCAATTTATTTGAGTCTCACATTCCTGCCTTGCCGGTAGGCAGGCGCGAGAGATGTTTCCTCTTCGATTCTTCTCAGAGTCAACACGACAAACGAAGTAATAATTAACCGCGTTACTCCTGCTTTAATATAATTCTTGTTCTTCAAATTTTCATTTCCAGACTTAAATCAATCTCAGCAAAGGCATTTTTTTTATAAAATTTGATAGCTCTATGATTATGAAAATAAGAATTTACGTATATCCTTTTAAATCCTTGTCTTTTTCCCCATTCCTTGACTTTCATAATCAGTTTTGACCCTATTCCCTTGGATCGATATTCGGGAATTGTCCCCATATTCTGAAGCTCCAAATTTTTACTTTTTCTGTAATCGAAGTCTTTTAATCCGCAAGCAATATAAGCTACTGGTTTACCATCAGCAAAGGCCATAAGGCAAACCGAATTTTTATCTTTTACCAACCTCGTGAAATATTTTTTTCCCTTTTCAGAGATCGCCCAGTCCATTCTTAAATCGTCATCATATTTATGATTGTCGATAAAAACTTCTTGATTAAGCTTTTGCAAATTCTCTATATCATCTGGTTTTGCACGTCTAATTATTAGCATAAGTTATAGTTTTTTTGGATTAATTCGGATTATTCTGTCATCGGTTGCGCCTGGATTGCCGCGGCCGTCACGATTGCTGGTTGTAAGATAAAGCATTCCGTCGGGACCCTTTACAACTTCCCTTATTCTGCCAAATTCACCCTGAAAATGTTCTTTGATTGTAGCGTTATCTCCTTGAATTACGGCTTCGTACAAAGCCTGTCCTCGCAGTCCGGCAAAAAATAGAGAGTCGCCTACAAAGGCCGCACCTGCCGGAGCCCAGGTGATTGATCCACCAGAGTGGGCTACCGGCTTCTCCATTCCGATTCTTGTCTCGTCACCCTGGATAATATCCCAGCCGTAATTTTTTCCGCTTTCAACTAAATTAAGCTCGTCCAAACCTGACTGGATACCTGATCTGCCGTGCTCGGTAGACCAGAGTCTCCCCCGACTGTCCCAGTCGATCCCTTGCGGATTCCGGTGACCATAGGAAAATACTGCATTAGCAAAAGGATTGCCGGAAAGCGCTTTACCCGATTCGTCAACTCGAAGAATTTTTCCAGACAGAGAATTTCTGTCTTGGGAGCGTGAGGGATCTTGGGCGTCGCCGGTTGTTATATACAAATTGCTATCAGGTCCGAATTTGATTCTTCCGCCATTGTGGTTAAAGTTGCCCGGAATATTGTCCACAATTATCTCCTCTGCGCTTAAATTATTATTATCAAACTTCATTCTTACCACCCGATTGAGGGTGTTATTCAACTCACTGTTGAAAGTGTAGTAAAAATAAACAAATTTATTAGCTGTGAAGTCGGGGTGGAGCGCAATCCCCAATAATCCTCCTTCTCCTATCTCTTTAACCTGATCCAGGACCGCAACCGGATTCGGATCAACTTTTCCGTCTCTATCGAGACGTCTGACTGCCCCGGAGCGCTCCGTCACCAGCATACCTCCCCCGGGAAGAAAAGCGATTGCCCAGGGTGTGTCAAGCCGTTCTGCTATAATAGTAACTGGAGGTTCTTCGATTTGGGTAAGATTGTTTACAATAGGCGTATGCCTGGGTGACAATGTCTCAACTTTATTTTTCTCCAAACCTCTAATTGCAAATATTACAGCTCCAAATAAAACCAAAGCTAAAAATAATAAATATTTTTTCATCTTTATGTTCAGATATATTTTACCACTTCTTGCCTTTTTTGGAATTTTTTTTGCTTTCTTAATAAACCAATCCACCAGTATCCTGATTGAATCGCCAGTTACACCAAGCTTGACCCCCCGTACCGCCTCACCTACGCCAAGCGTCATCCTTATAAGTCCTCCAGTCGCAAAAACTCTCCCAACCGATTACCACGTCTTTCAGACTTTCAATAACTGCGGTCCTGCCGCCCTTTCTATGGCCTTGGCGTTTTATGATATTAGCGTTAGCCAAAAAGAGTTAGGAGACGAACTTCGACCGTATCAAAATTCTCTGGGAGACAACGATGACAAATCGGTAACCCTTGCCGAACTGGGAGAAAAAGCCAGAGACTTTGAACTTATCCCCTATCATCGACCAAATGGCAATATCGAAAAGCTCAAACTTTTTATTACCAACGATATCCCTGTGGTCGCCAGAACTTTAACCGAGATCGACCAAGACATTGGGCACTACCGGGTAGTCAAAGGTTACGACGACGAATCAGGTCAACTTATTCAGGATGATTCCCTGCAGAATAAAAATCTCCGGTTCTCATATGAAGATTTCTTAGGGCTTTGGAAAAGGTTTAACTACGAATATTTGGTTTTGGTACCCCAAGCTAAAATTAAGATCGCCGATGCTATCTTAGGTCAAGATAAAGACGAAAAAGCAGCTTGGCAAAAAGCTTCTAATATTTCCCGCCAAGAGTTGGCAGTAAATCCAAATGACGCATATGCGCGTTTTAACTTATCGGTTGCACTGTATAAAATTGGGGATTATCAAGGGTCTGTCGATGAATTTGAAAATGTCGAAAGCCTACTCCCTTTCAGGACTCTTTGGTACCAGATCGAGCCAATCCAGGCTTACTTTGAATTAGGAGACTACGACAAAGTCTTTACCTTGACCGGCCAAATCCTCAATAACTGGAACCGGGCGTTCTCAGAGCTTTATTACTTGCGGGGATTGATCTACCAAAAACAAGGAATCATCGATGCGGCAAAACAAGAATTTGAGCGTGCAGTTTTTTATAAGCATAACTTCTACCCTGCTATTGATTTACTAAATTCACTATAAATTTTACTTTCCTCTCTATTTGGTATTCTTAAAGATAGACAATCATCTATGAATCCATCTCTACCCTGGCATAAAAGCAGACTCGACTCGATAGTTCTTTTTATATTCCTGCTAAATTTTCTTGTGCTTGATCTTTTTTTAATTGCCGATAAACTGCTTAAAAACAGTCCTCAAACCGGCAAATCTTCAGCCGCATCAACTTCAATCCCAGCCGCTCCGGCGGCTGTAAATTATCAAGATGAATCAGTAAGTTGTGCGCCAAGCTGCATCTCGGCGATCAATGAAGCAATCGCTCCTCTTAAAGTAACGCCTGGACTAACTTCTGTACCGGAAAAAACCAAGACTGAGACGCAGACTACATCGGTGATTGTTGTCCAACCGACTCTACCCGATAAATCTGAAAATTCTGTCAAGGAATTTTTTATTCCTTTGGGAACTGGTTCAAGTTCTGCTATCAACTGGACGGATGTTCCCGGAGTCAAAGCCGAAGTAGATAATAACAGCTATGGATCACTACAAAAAGTTTTGTTCGAAGCTTCAGTCCACGTACCCGATCGAAATCAAATTGTCGAAGTAAGGCTTTATAATGAAACTGATAAATACGTGGTTGACAACTCTCTGTTTTTATACCCAAGCGGCACAACGCAGAACTTCAGAATTGCCGAAATTCAACTCGGCAGCGGTAAAAAAACTTATCAGGTCCAGATGAAGACACAGCTTGGCTACCTCGCCTCCCTAGACCAAGCTCGGGTTCATATAACCACCCGCTAATCTTTTTTCCATTGTGATTTTATAAGATCAACCTTTACACCCTTGAAACTGACCCCTTCTTCAAGCAGCGTCTTTCTTTTTGCAGCCAACCCGCCTGGTCCGGAATAACCCGTAAGGCTTCCGTTTGAGGCGACTACGCGATGACAGGGAGTAGCCGGAGCATCGGGATTCATCCGCATATAAGCTCCTACCGCTCTTGCGGCTTTCTGCTTACCCGCAAGTTTGGCCAACTGGCCATAAGTGACGACTTTACCTTTAGGTATGTTTCTGCATATTTCGTAAACTTTTTCCTTAAATCTTTTTTTCATCAAATTAGAGAATAATCAGACTTGCAATGGCGCCATAAATTATCACGCTTATCGTGTCTTGGATGACTGTGGCAATCGGTCCTGCGCCTACCGCCGGATCTTGATGCTCGAGTTCTAAAATTTCGGTGACAATTAAAGCAACCAGAGGAGCTAAACCCATTGCAACAAATAGAGACATTCCTACCGTCAGGGCTAATTTAGTCGCCCCAAACCAAACAGATACGACCAAAAAACAAATAAAGCCAAAAATCGTACCCAAAATTAATCCCAGAGCCATCTCTTTAAAAAGATAGGTAATAAAATTGGCTTTTCCTCTTGTTAAGTCCCTCGAATAAATTGTTTGAGTCTGGCTTCCGATGGCAGAGGCCATATAGACAATAAAAGGCAGAAAAAAGACTACCTCTATTTTTTCAGCCAAAACTTTCTCAAAGCGCGAAGTGGCAAATGAGATGACAAATCCCAAGACCAAACCGACAATTAAGGGAGGCACCCTCATCAATAAAAGTGTTCTGACTGGATATTTGTCATCATCTGCAAGTAATATTTTTTTAAACATACCCTAATCATACTATATATTTTTTTGTCAATATTATTTTTTGTTATAGTTAGCGCAAAACAAAATGACCGGTTTTGATAAATGTCATGCTGAACTTGTTTCAGCATCTATACCCCCTCTTAGTTGATTTTGCAAATTGTCAACTAAAGTTATCTTATCAAATCAACTAAGACGGGTATAGTTGTGAGGAATTTTCCAAAAAACTGGGCCGTCTTTTGCATAGCTTGATTAAAGACCGAGCCTGAGAGATTGCGACCTCCGCTTAATTATTCATGCAACTCGAACGTAATATTCGCATCGTCCAATAAACCGACCAAATTCCTGCTATAGTCGATATTGACTACAGGATCATTGACTGCGGAGAGGGATCAAATATTTGATAAAAATTCCGCTTTACTTGATTTGCACTTCCGCTTTTAACGACATTATTTATTTGTTTGGTTATCAAAAAGAAAGAAACAAGAAAAAGAATAAAGACTAACAAAAGTAGCAAAAATAAATTTTGTTTAATAAATTTTATATGCGTATTCAACATAATAAGCGCTGGTTAATTTGGAAAATATTTAAGCAAAAGCATGCCTAGGATTAAAAATCTGATCAGTCTGCCCAAAAATGTCGGAATAATAAAAGCTTTATAGGAGAACTCCAGATAGCCGGCAATCAAACCAATCAAGTCATAAGGAAAAGGAATCAAAGACCAAAAAAACAAAGCCAAACTGCCGTACCGATGAATCGTTCCCTCCAACCTGATAATCCTTTTCGAGCGAGGAATTACCACGTCACCGCTTCGTCCCACCAGCCAACTCACACTGTCATTTAAACCCATACCCAAGGCCGTGACAAAAGCCAACCCGATAAAGTTCATATATTTGACCAATGACGGAAAAAGCAAAGTTCCGGGGCCGAAAAGATTGAAGACAAATACCCCAAAATAACCAAAGCGTAAAAACGGAGCAGGGTTAAAGGAAATAAAAAAAGTCAGAAGAAAGAAGCAAACTCCCAGAAAAAGAGCGGTCTTTTTAAATTTTTTTGATCGGAAGAATTTGCTTATAGAACTTAAGTCAAAAATTTTTGCCACTTTCTCTATTATACCCGCAATACCACTTTTCCCCTGGGTGAGCTTTCCTCCTGGTATCTAAAAGCCTCTTTGGCTTGATCGAGAGAAAAAATTTTGGCAATATTGACTTTGACTTTTCCTGCCTCAACCAGCTCGGCAACTCTCTTTAGGTGCCGGGAATTGTTTTTTGATCCCTGTCTCATCGCTTTGATACCCAAAGCTTCCGACCGCTTTACATCAGGCTGGTTAATCATCGAAACCAGTATTCCGCTTTTCTTAACAACCTGTATTGACCTATTGGTTACTCCTCCGCCTACGGTATCAAAGACAGCATTAAAGTCTTTAACTTTTTCCTCAAATTTTTCCAGTTTGTAATCGATAATTTGATCTGCCCCCAGCTGTTTGACAAATTCGATATCGTCCGCGCTAACTGTTGTTGCAATATAAGCACCAAGTGTCTTGGCTAGTTGAATTGCAATGTGACCTATTCCACCTGCCCCTCCTTGAATCAATATTTTATCTCCCTTCTTAAGCCGTATATAATCTTCCAAAGCTTGTACTGTGCTCGACCCAACCAAAGGCAAAGCCGCCGCTTCCTCAAATGAAGTATTTTTTGGCTTTAATGAGACATTACTCACTCTTGCTACCGCATATTCTGCAAATGCTCCTGATCCTCCGCTAAAGACGCCGGCTGTACCGTACACTTCATCTCCCACTTTAAAATTGCCGACATTCTTTCCAACTTCTTTGACAACTCCGGCAAAGTCTCCGCCGACAGTTGACGGAAATTGCACGGGCATCATCTCTTTATACATTCCCGATCTCACCTTATAGTCAAAAGGGTTAATGCTTACGGCTTTGACTTTTACCAACACCTTGCCTTCACCGGCTTTAGGTATTGGCACATTTTCATTTATCTGCAAAACATCATATCTGCCGTATTTATTAATTTGTACTGCTCTCATTTGTAATAATTTTAACATATCTATATTGCTAAAAGTAAATGTATAGTCAGCGCAAAACAAAATGACCGCTTTTGATAAATGTCATGCTGAACTTGTTTCAGCATCTATACCCCCTCTTAGTTGATTTTGCAAATTGTCAACTAAAGTCATCTTATCAAATCAACTAAGAGAGGGGTATATACTGATTGCGATCTCAATTAACAGAAGTATAAACAACAAGATCCTGAAATAAATTCAGGATGACAAATATGACATTTCTTATTGCGGTAGCTATACCAGCCAGCAGGTGGGACTGGTCAGGAAAAGTTACAAATACAAGTATCGCTCTTGATTTGGAAAGAGGAAAATAATTCTTGATCTGCAAAAATTGAATTGAGAAGATTGTTCGGTAAATGAAAATTAAAATCGATAGGAGAGAAAAAATTTCATTTACTTTTTTTCGCTTTCGACAAGGGATTTCTCTTGAGTTTTATTGTTTTGTCATATTCCAAAGTGTCTAAATAATCCTCGTAGGCTTCTTGAAGATCATTCAGATATTTTATGTCAACTACAGCCGCTGCTATTTTTGAGCGACGAAGAAGATAGACATAGCCTTTTTCCTCTGCCTTAAGAAGAACTTTATTGGTTTTATGCCTTAAATCAGTGATTGTTGATGTAACAATTGTTGTATCCATAGATGTATATATTAGTGTATATGTTTATCTTTATCAATATCTAACTATTTCACTTCAAATATTTATCAAAAAACTCAACCGACCTTTGCATAGCGGTATTGAAATTGGCAGAAATATTGTGGTCGTCACCCGGATAGGTAAAAAGAACAACGGTTTTTCCCGCTTCTTTCAGTTGTTCTTCCAGCTTTTCAGAAAACTCAACCGGAACTGATGAATCTGCTGTTCCATGATGAAGCTGAATCGGTCCCGAAATATCTTTTAAATAAGAATTGGCAGAGATCGAAGCCCAAAACTCTTGATTTTCTTCCGGAGATCCATACTGTTCTGTCAACCTCTGCCTCCAGCTACCGCGGCTTCCCGGCATGGTAGGACGCGGAGTCCTTCTTCTCCATCTGGAAAAAAGATCCGGGTAGGAAGCCACAACTCCCGCCCAGATAACTCCGACCTTAACATCTCTACTTACAACCATACTGCGCAGTGTCAAAAATCCACCCAATGAATGCCCCCACATTCCGATTCTGTTAGGATCGGCTTCTTTGTATTTTTTCATCGAGGCAACAGCGTTAAGTACGTCAATTGCATAGGCGTTGGATCCGTAAGCCCCTTCCGGATCGCCTTCGGAGTTGCCGTGTCCGCGGTAATCGGAACGAAACACTAAGTAACCATTGCGGGAAAATCCGTCGGTATAGGCGATATACTTTTCCGTAGTCCGATATTCTGCAGGCGGAATGTAGCCGTGATTAAAGATGATAACCGGCCATCCTGAAGAGGGTTTTTCCCCTTGCGGGACTGTCAGTAAGGCGTAAATTTTCAGTCCTTCTGATTTGTATGAGGCAATGTAACGGTTGTAATTGACTCCCGGATCAAGCGTCTGTTCGATGACGATCTCGCTGCCCGGATACTCCCCGCGTCTCAAGGATTCGATCGTCAAAGGATGCAGTTCGGTCTGCATGCCACCCTCATCTTCCTGCTGCGAGATATTATTATCGGTAATACCGGCATTATTTCTCTTTTCCTGTTTTTTATTAAGCAGGTTCAAAAAAAGTGAAGCAAAAAGCAAAATAAGAAAAAAAGTAACCAACTTCTTTTTTTGTGTCATATATCACAATTTTATCAATACCTTAGGAGCTTTTACACTTAAAAACCACACAAGGTAGACATACCCGTCTTACTCCGATTTGCAGCTCGCCGGAGCGCGAAAAAGCGGATTATACTTCTATTAATTGAGATCGCAATCAGTATATACCCCTCCTTAATTGATTTGATAAGATAACTTAAGTTGACAATTTGCAAAATCAACTAAGACGGGTATAGATGGGTAGACACTGAGTAACTCATACCGTTTCGCTATCAAACACAAGCGTTTGATAGTTTCGGGATATTATACGTTTGAGATTTATCTTTTAATAAAAAACTCCCGGTCGTCACCGGGAGTTTTTGAAGAACTGGATTTGGTTTGATTTTACCTGTGCATCCAAAGTCCCCTCTTTCCAAAACCGTGGCCAAAACCCATCACTTTATGTAGAGTATCCAAACTTAATCCATTCTCCTGCGCCCACGCTTCCATCTCGCTCCTTTTCTCCTGCATCTTTTGTTGTCTTTCTTCAGCAGTCAAATTCTTAAACTCCTCGAAATTTGGATGATTATTCTTCATCTCTTCGTGTTTTTTCAGTATTGCCTGTTTTTGGGCTTCTGTGATTTTTTCGTCTTTGACCGCCTGCGTTAAGTTTTCTTCCAGTTTCGCCTGCATCTGGGCTTGATGTTCGCCGCGATATTCTTCAAAAACCGCAGTCACATCGCCTTCCTTAAGGTTAAATCTTTCGGCAATTTTCTTGATTAAATCATCATGAAAACTCTGGCTTTGCGCATTCACGCTAAATCCGGCAAAAAGGACTATTCCGAGGATTGCCAAAGCTATTAATATTTTTTTCTTCATATATATCACCGCCAATCTTTTGAAATAATTTATAAATTCTTTATATAGAATATAAACTCATTCTGAAAATTCGCTTAAAGAAGTTGTGATTATTTCGATCGGGGAAGTTGAATAGTGAAGACCGTGCCTTCCTTAGCTATACTTTTGACTTTTATTACTCCCTTATGCATATCGACAATCTTTTTGGCAATTGAAAGACCTAGACCGTAGCCGTCGGTTTTATCTTTGCTTCTTGCGCTGTCTGCTCTGTAAAAACGGTCGAAAATATGAGGTAAGTCTTCTTCTGAAATTCCGACTCCCTCATCTTTGACAGAAATCAAAACAGCTTTATCCGACTTCTCCGACTTAATTTGTATAATTTTCTTTGCGGCTGAATACTTGATCGCATTGTCTAAAAGAATGACAAAAAGATCAACGAGGCTATCTCTGCGAGCTTTGACCTCAATTTCTTGCAAATTCCTTTTTATTGAAATTTTCTTTTGCTTGGCAAGCGGAGTAATTTTTCTTATAGCTTCTCCTATAATCTCGGCTAAAGAAGCATTTTCAAGTTTAAAATTTCCGTCCGGTTTTTCAAATTGCGCAAGCTGTAAAAGCTGGTCGGATAGGGATTGGAGTTTGTTTACCTCCCCAATATTTTCCGAAAGTAATTTTTTTGCCTGGGATAAGTTAAGATTTTTATCCCTAAGCGCAACCTCCATTGCAGTCTTAAGCGAAGTCAAGGGAGTCCGAAATTCATGTGAAGCGTCACCTATAAACCGGTTTTGTTCATCAACCATCTCTTTAATAGGTTGGAGTGTTCTGCCGGCAAGAAAATAAGCCAAACCGCCGGATATAATTAAAATTCCCGAATTAACAATCATCAATATTAGTTTCAGCCTGTTTCTTGTCTCACGGATTAAGTCAGGATCAACAGGTATAATGAATCTCCGATGAAGCCTTGGTAGAAGGTTTTCTTGACCGAACTGTTGTTCGATACGAAAACGGTGCAGTCTCTCAAATCTTTCAAACTCCCCGGTTAAGACTCTGTAGATTATTATACTGAAAAAAAAGCTTACGGACATGAGAATCAACAAATACCAGGCTGTTAATTTTATTCTTGCAGAATAGAACATATTTGCTTTCGATTAACCCTCAGGGTTCCCAAGAACCCTGAGGGTTTTATTTTAGTCTTTGCTTAATTTATACCCAAATCCCCTCACTGTTTTAATCAAGGGTTTTTTATCTCCAAAAGGCTTGTCAATTTTGTTGCGAAGATTTTTGATATACACCTCAACCGTATTGGGTAGAATATTCGCGTCGTAATTCCAGACGTGCATAATCATCTGATCCTTCTTAACAATCTTTCCGGCATTTCGCATCAGATACTCAAGTAAAGAAAATTCCTTGGCTGACAACTTTATTTTTTTCCTATCTCTTCTTACTTCATAACTTAGCGTGTCAAATTCCAAATCTGCAATTCTAAGTTTATTACTGACAGCTATTTTTGGTCTTCGAGTTAGGGCTTTGATTCTAGCCAGAAGTTCTTGAAAAGAAAAGGGCTTAACCAGATAGTCGTCTGCCCCCGAGTTTAGTCCATCCACTTTATCCTGAATTTGGCCTTTGGCGGTTAACATAAGTATGGGTGTATGAATGTTTTTTTTGCGAAGTTCTCCACAAACCTTTATCCCGTCCATCCCCGGCAGCAGCAAATCGAGAATAATCAGATCGTAATCTTCAGTTGACGCCAGATCATATCCGTCATTGCCGCTATATACCGCGTCAACCGCATACTTCTCCTGCTCCAGTCCCTTTTTGATTGAATTGGCGATCCGATGCTCGTCTTCAACCACTAAAATCCGCATATCCGCATATTATAACCGATCGCTGAAAAATAGCTGAAAATTAAGTAGTACGACAGTCAACTTTCTTATGTCTGAAGTTAAAGCAGATTATTCACGCACTTCTTCGACCAATCGACTGCTCTGCTTTCGAAAAAACACATACCAGCACATGAAAACCGTATAGCTTGTATATAGCGTAAGTTGGACTAAATCCATATTTTGGGTGATTCCAAAAATTGCCTTGATCATATCGGCGGTAAAAGTACCCTTTTGCGGAAGAAAGGTCAAAGTCATTGTGCCGATTTCTGGCAGCATACCCGCCTCGGCAAACTCATGAACGCCTCGGGCTAATAAACCTGCCGCAAATAAAATCAACAGGATGCTTGTGGTTTTAAAAGCCAAATATACCGGCATCCGCAAAGTTGCCCCGAATAATGCCAATGACACCAGAAGACCTCCTATAAATCCTCCTATAAAGCCGCTGAAAATGCTTTGCGGATCAGAAGAAAAGTAAATTGTGGAAAGAAATAAAACTATCTCAAACCCCTCCCGAAAAACTGCCGTAAAAACTAAGACAAACAGGCCTTTTTGCTCCTGTTTCTCCACAGTTTCCTTTAGTTTTCTAAGCAGGTGCACTTTGTATCTGGAAAAATATTTATGCAGGAAAAACACAGCCCCGGTTATAAATACAGCCGACGTAATCATCAGTATACCTTCGATAAATTCCTCTGTTCTTCCGGTATAAATCTCCTGTACTTTAAATCCCAACAGGCTTCCCAAACCTAAAAGCAGAATACTTGCTAAAGTTGCAACTCCGGTTGCAATCCAAACGGTTTTAATTCCTTTATTCTGCTTAAGTTT
>Ga0209542_10003860_pt1 | contig 31541 bp, 34 predicted proteins | sample RifCSPhighO2_01_FD_184028 | JGI IMG/M metagenome (GOLD analysis project Ga0209542, IMG submission 184028) | Soil microbial communities from Rifle, Colorado - Rifle CSP2_plank highO2_0.1 (SPAdes) (version 2) | ecosystem: Environmental > Terrestrial > Deep subsurface > Rock core/Sediment ... | reverse complement strand
TCATTCAAGCAGAGATATGGAAGCAGTATTAGCTCGAAGCTGGCAAATACTGCAAGGTCAGAAGTTTATTGCAGGGCGATATTGTACAACTTATTTATTTGGCTTTGTCGCCTCTTGGGACAAAGCCCCAAGTTCCAAAAACTTTTCTTACTGTATTCTTTGAAGGAGTTTGTAAATCTTCATCAAAATCCCTAATTCCAGGGGTTCTCCCTAATTGCTCATATTTATATTTCAACCATTTAATGACCTCTTCTTTTTTCCATTTTCTATAATAACAATTAACTTTCAAACCAGCAGAAATTAATGCATTATTCCAAGAACCAAAATGATCTTTATAGACAGTACACTCAGGAAAATTCTCTTTAGAATTAATGTCCTTCATTCTTGGGGTTCTATTTAATTCATTAGCTAAAATTTTCAAATAATTTATTAACTCTTTATCTTTATACATCTTAATCAACCTCCAAAGTTTTTATTTTGCTTCAAAACTTTGGAATTAAAACGAAAAAGAGAATGTTAAGCGAAACTGCGTAATTGATTTTTGTGTTGAAAACCAAAAATCATTATTTTGCAGTTTTGCGTGTTCTCTTTTTCAGAATTAGCAGATTTCAGGCTTTATATATTTTAGCCAAAGATGTCCAGTGGTGTTAGATTAGCATAAAATAAAAATCACCTAAATCCTAGAAATGAAGCCGCGTCGGGGCTCAAACAGGTCACCAGCTCTCTTTAGCCTTTCCATTGCTTCCTCAACTTTGTCTTCATCCAATCCGCGGTTTTTTGCTTCAGCAACAACATCTTCTATGGGAATTGTTTTGCCGAGCTTGGTTTCCAGCTCTGTAATTATGTCCTTCAAGATCAAAATATGGCTTCTTGCCGTTGACGGTATTCCAGTTGCTATCCTGTCAATGTCTATCTTGCCTGTTTCCTTGTCAAAGCCAACCTGCATCAGGCAATAATCCAGCAATTCTATTGCTTTTTTTGAATCCTTTCTTGTAACTCTATCATCCAGCCTTGACTTTGCAGAAGCCTCACTTAATCTTATCAAAGCCTCAAGCTGCCTTGCAGAAATAGGTATTGTCTTTATGCTTCCTTCATTGCTTCCGCTTTTTCTCATTCTCAGATAAAAATCCTTTATCTCTTCTAAAGCGCCATCTGTTAATTTAGGGGACACTCTCTGCCTTGCGTAAGCAACAAATTTTCTTAAAATATTTGTTGGGATTTCAGGCTCGTTTAAGTCCGGGCGCTGGTGCAATGCCAGCATATGCTTGGCCATTCTTTCATCCCTTGTTTCTTCCGGGATATCCTTGATCGGAAATATTAAGTCAAACCTGTTGATTAAAGTTGGGGGAAGGTCTATCTGGTCAGCTATTATTCCATAAGGATCAAACCTGCCGAATTTTGGGTTTGCTGCTGCAAGCACTGTTGTCCTTGCTATCAATGTTGCCTGGATGTTGGCTTTGCTTATGCTTACTGTCTGATTTTCAAGCGCTTCATGCATCGCTGCCCTGTCTTCATTGCTCATCTTGTCAAGCTCGTCAACGCAAACAAGGCCGTCATTGCTTAATACCATAGCGCCTGCTTCCAGCGCCCATCCTCTTAAAAACTCGTCCCTTACAACAGCTGCTGTTATGCCTGCTCCGCTGACTCCCTTGCCGCTTACATAGCGGCCTTTCGGGGCAATTTGTGTTATTCTTTTGAGCAAAGCACTTTTGCCACTGCCCGGATCGCCAACCAGCAAAATATGCATATCACCCCTGCTCACTACCTTATCACTTCTGACCTTTCTAACGCCTCCCATTAATTGAAGCAGCAAAGCTTCCTTTATCTTTTCATAACCATAAATTGACGGTGCAATGGAATTCACAAGCTTATCATATCCCTTTGGGTCATTCGCAATTTCCAAAATCTCTTTTTCCTCTTCCTCGCTTATGTTGACTTCATAAAAAGTATCTTCTGTTGGGTTTATGTGATTGGCATCAATCATCAAATCAAACCTTGTTGACTTTGCGCCGCTTCTTGATATTATTGGGACTTCTTTCACAATGCCCACAACAACAACCTTGCTTCCTGGAGCAGTCCTTTTCTCGCTCAAAGGGCTTACAAGATCATCTGTCAGAAGAACGCTGATGCGCTTGGGCTGCTCTCCGCCTTCAATATTTTCAGAGGCTTCTTCAAGCACAATTCCCTGAGCATCAACCAAATCTTTATCCAGCATCACAAACTTTCCTTTTCTTCCGCATCCGCACCTTGTTGGTTCTCGGAACGTGCCTTCAAGCTGCAGCACATTTATTATGTTGCCACAGACAGGGCACTCAAACCTTGCTGATGTCACCTGAGGCCTTACATCGGATTTCTGCCTTATAAGCCCCTCAACAAACAGCAGCTTGTTGATGTGCTTGCTTCTTATGTCCCTTATCATTATATGCTGGCTTTGCGGCAGATTGTCAAACCTTATCCTGAAATTTTTTAAGCCGTCAACATCAAACTGCTCAATGGCCTTTTCAATTGCCTTGATGGTTTCTTCAGGAGCATCCAGAAGCTCTGTAGCCAAGTCTGGGTCGTATTTGGAAAGCTCTGAGAAGTCTATGAGAAGGAATCTGTTGCCCTTTCTTGCGTTCTCTAATAAAGAATTATAGTAATTGCTGTCAATAAAGTCCTGAAACCTCTTTACATGCTCGATAACATTTAATTCCATGGTCAGATGCTTGCGATTGAGATGAACCTCGCATGTCGAAAATCATAGATTTTCTAGCATGATCGAAAATGCGAAGCATTTATCGACATGTCACCAATCGCAAGCTCGCGTTCAACTCTCTTGTTTTTGCACTTTAAATATTTTAGCCAAAGATGTCCAGTGGTCACAATGACAAATTGACAAGACAATAAAAATAAAAAAACTAGGCTTTTACCCTTTTCAGGTTTTCAATCAGCTTGTCAAGCGCAGCATGAACTTCCTTCTCGCTCTTTGTTCCTGTGCACACAACCTTGCCGTTGCTGAACAGCAAAAATGTTGCCTTTGCGGCAGCAAGCTTGTATACAAGCCCTGGAAACTGCTCTGGCTCGTACTCTGTGTTCTCCAGCTTCATTGCCAATGTATTCAGGTTCAGGTCCATGCCTACGCTTCCTGAAGCAACTATGTTCTGTATCTTTATCTCAGGCTTTACAGTAATCTTGACATTTATCTTCTCCAGGCTCTTTATTATCTTCTTTATGCTCTCCTCTACCTTGTCCATAGAGCGGGCGCCTGTGCACACAACCTTACCGCTTGAGAATATCAAGGCAGATGTCTTAGGCTCTTTAATCCTTATAACAAGCCCTGGAAACTGCTCAGGGTTGTATTCTGTGTTGCTTAATGTAGCAGCCATCTTTTCAAGCGGTATAGCGTGCATTAAAGACGTGCTTACAACAATATTGACTACTTTTATGTCTCTCTTGGTTTCTTTCTTCGCCATATTAGATTACCTCCATGCAAAAAATGTTATTCAGCTGAATAAGCCTTAAAACACCCCCGATAAACATTCAAGGCTTTAATTAAGCTTGTTTGTATGTTTTATTTATAAATGTTTATAAAGCCCCTTTATTTATAAATACTTTTGTTTTTAAACAGAAATATTGTGATATGAATCTTGCAAGAAATATGCCTCCTTGGTTTCGCGTGGAAACATCAATAATTTTAAATAAAAACCACCAATATTGAGATTATGACTGCAGATATTGCATTGCCAAGAAACAACGAAGGCGAATTTACAGAGGTGGCTGCGAAACTTGGCATTAAAAAGCTCATCTTTCTTTACGATTTTGATGGATATTACAAAAATGAAATGCAGGAAAAACTTAACTCAATCAAAAACAAAAAAATAAATCTGCAAATCGGTTTTATAGTTAATCAAAAAAACATAAACAAAGCGTTTAAGACATCAAAGATGCTTGTTGCCAAAAGCTCAGATAATGACAGGCTCCTCATTGAAAGCAAAAAAATCAAATTGATTTATGGATTTGAGGAAACATACAAAAAGGATTTCCTGCACCAAAGGGCATCCGGATTAAACCATATAATATGCGAGCTTGCCAGAAAAAACAATGTAGCTATCGGATTTTCCTACAGCTCGCTGTTCAATAAAAACAACCAAGCCTTGATAATGGGAAGAATGATGCAGAACATCGCATTGTGCCAGAAATACAAGGTGAAAACAATAATTGGCTCTTTTTCAGAAAAGCCTTTTGATATGAGGCAGCATCATGATGTTATGAGTTTGTTCACTGTGTTAGGGATGAATGGTAAAACAACAAAGAATCTTTAACATCACATTATAATATTAATGCAACAACCTCTTTAAAAATAAAACTCCAAATATAAATAAAAATATATTAAGAATCAAATTCCCATATTTTGCATAGAATGTAATTTTATCATTCAGATAAATATCCCCAATTAAAATTCCCCTTGCATAAGGAGGTAATTGAGCCTCAACCTTGCCATAAGGGCTGACAATCTTTGTAATTCCTGTATTCGTGGCTCTTACCAAATACTTGCCATTTTCTGCTGCTCTCACGTTAGTGTAAAGATTTGTTAAATACATGCCTGCAGTCTCGTCCAAAACCTGATTGTTTGCCAAAGAAACCAGGAATTGCGCCTTTTTTGATGAAAAGCTTTTTGAAACTCCCTTTTGCGTCTCTTCATAGCAAAGAGACACCCCAAAATTTCCCATATTTGTATAAAAAATATTGGTATCATTTCCCGGCAGAACCCATTTTTCAAACGGTATTGGCTTTACAGAGATGTATTCGCCAATAAATTTTCCATCCGAAGCAAAGACCAAGGAAACATCACTTCTAAGCCGTTCATTTTCATAAAAATCATCATAAAACCTTACTGTGCCTATAACAAGATGCGCGTTTGTTTTTCTTGCCAGATTTGAGAGCCTCTTCATCAAATCAGTATTGTTAAGTACGTCATCCGCTATTGCATATTCGGGCCATACTATCAAGCTAGGCTTGCTTTTTGAAGCCTCAATAGACATGTTTTCATAAGCACTGAAAATAATTTCTCTTGAATTTGCATGCCTCCACTCCCAGTCCTGATTAAAGTTGCCCTGCAGCAAAGCCACCTTTACCCTTTGCCCCTCCGGATCGGCATTAAAACTAAAAACATAGTTGCCAAGCAAAAATAAAAAAACCATACAGCCCGTTATCAGTATTTTTTTGTCTTTTTTTATGATATAAAATGCAATTACTGAATGGATCAGAATTATCAAAAAAGTAATCCCGTTGCTCCCGACAAGCCATACCAGCGGGGCAATCATATTCTGAAACATGGACCAGTCTGCCCAGTAGCTGTTTATGGGGCTGAAAGAATAAATGGACATCAATAAAGAATATGCAAATGGCGCAATAAAAATTCTCAAATACCCCTTTATCTTTTTTGACGCAATATTAAAAATCACAGCAAATAAAAAAAGAAAACTTGAAAATATGGCTGAAGATAAGGCATAAGCATGCCAGCTGTACTCTGCAACCCATGTGAAGGATATGGCAACAGCCAGAATGACCGGAGCCAGCAAAAGCAGAAGGGCCCTTTTGACGGGCTTATTGTAAACCAAAAGCAGCAGCGGAACATTAACAAACCATATCAAAAAATCAAACTTGTAAGAGGATACCAAAACAAACAATAATACAAACAAGAGCATCAGTAATAATTCTCCATAAAATCCCATTTTCAGCCTTTTAACCATATTACAGCCTCTTGATATTTAAAACTTTTAAGCCTTTGCCTTTTGTTTAAATATTATTGTCCAATCAAAACTGGCATTTAAAAGCAAAACATTTTAATATAACAATTCAAGTTAGATATAAAAAAGAGGCATTATGAAAGATATAACAAATACTACAAAAATTTCTAGATTTCATGCCGTAATCGGATTAGCTGTTTTTATCTCTTTGCTGTTGCTTCCAATAGCTCAATCAGGAGGCGGAGGAAAATCAAAATCATCCCCACCACCCCCGCCCCCTCCATGCCCGTGGGAATCTCCAGGATGCTTCAAGCTCGGCGGCCAAAAGGTTGCTCTCCGCGAGACAGTCCCTAAAGATTTTGACTATTACCTTCCGGAAAATACAAGATGTGATTCCAAAGCCGGAGGATGCGCCTGCTACGCCAAGCCAGCCAATCCAGGAGCGCCTCCATTGCAGAAAAATCCCGATGAGTCAAGCGCAGCATGCGCATGCATTGATGTAGCGGACTGGAATACCAAGGCTCAATGCTGCGGCGATGACGAGCTTGACTGCGGCAGGGTTAACACAGGAGTATTATGCAGCATAGATTCAAATTTCGAGCAGTCTCAATGGATATCCTCATCTGCAAACTTTGGAGACATAAGGTATGTTGGATGTGACAATTCAGAATACCTGTCTGATGGAATAACCTGGTTTAAGTGCGACAACACATTCTGGAAAAGAACAATTGACAAGAGGGAATATATATGCACAGGTAGCGGCCGTGAATCAATTGTTGAGTGCTGCGGAGACGGATCATGTAAATCAAGAGTTGACGGCAAAAGGCTCTCAACAGGGCAGTCTGCAACAGATTCAAACAATAAAACTCATTACTGCAGGCCGGACAAGAAATTTGTAACAGATTTAGATGTGCCTGACTCTTTGACAAGCGACAGGGCATTGCTGACAAACAACAAAGCAACTTGTGAGAAAGCAGGCCTGAAATGGACAGGCACAAAATGCTGCAGCGAGGCAGATGACTTTGAGGAATACTATAATGATAAGGACGGCACAGGAGGCTGCTGGAACAAGGAAGCAGTCATAAGCATTGACTTTGTTGAAGGCACAGAAGACTCAGTGGCTAATTTTAATGGTATGTTTCAGGGATGCGCTCTGGAAAAGATAAAGTACAATACAAACAATGATAACTTGCTTAATTTAGTGGATCAGCACACGTCAGAGCCTTTGATAGAAAACCACGAATACTGCTTTAATGACCCTGAAAAGAACTATTTTTGCTCATATTCAGAGAAATGGCAGCCAACAGACGGCTCTGACAGGACACATTTGAGCTTTGCTCCTATTCTCGTGCAGCAGCAAGGTGGCTGCTGTGCCCAGGAAGAGTGCTGGAATGGAGAAAATTGCGTTGAGAACCAAAAATCAAACCCACTGGCGCAGCCAATAGGCAACAATTCAAGGTGCATTGACGGCGAATGGACTAATTCACTTATAAAGACATCACCAGACGGAACATCGTCAGGATTCTGCCCGGACAGCTCGCAATGCCTTCTCAACATTTTTGGAAAGGACGAGTCAAGCCAGTGCATAGAATCCGGGGATTATGTAGCAGACAACTATTGCGAAAACGGAAAATGGTCTTCAAGAACTAAATTAGTTTCACTAAAGCTTTTAAAGATGAAAAGCGGAGACTACACTTTGTTCTGCGACAGCAAGGAAAATGCATTGAACACTTTGCAATACCAAACAGGCTCAAGCGAGATAGTTGCAAATGTGCTTGTAAACCTGCAAACCAACAATTTCTGCGTTTTAAAAACAGGAAGCAGCATCATTGTTGGAGCTTCAATCAACAAAGAGCTTGAGGAAGTGCCTGCGAGCAGTTTTGATATCTTTGGCATCACAGAATGCGATTTTGAAGAAAATGATGACCAGTATCATGCATGTGACTCGTCAAACAAGGTGTGGTTAAACAAGAAACTGAAAAGCTTAATCTACAGCGCAATTCCTTTGTCGATACAATCAGAGCAGGATCCTCTTGCCTCATTTGAAGAGCTTATATCAAACCCTATAAAGGGATTGATTGATTCTTTGAAAAGGCTGATTGCAAAACCGCCTTTTGATGAGTCTTACATAAAGGGCATAAAGAAATTTGACAAGCTTTACATATCGCAGCAGGGAAGCAGATTCATAATAGCGTCAATGGAAGGCAAGAATTTCAAGAATGCTGTCATTGAATACAGGAATTTTGAAACAGATGTGTGCAGCTTTGTCGATCAGTTCAACCAGGCAAAAAAAGACAGTTATTCAGGAGTATCATGCAAAAAGGAAGGGAACAACTACTATGTTCTTGCGCAAGGCAGCCAGTTCACAAGCATAAATCCGGAGCAGATATGGCCTGACTTGACTTCTAAGCTGAGGCTGAAATGAAGCAAAAATCGCAAATCACAATGCTCATGATAGTCGGCTTAGTGCTTTTTATCATAGTAAGCCTTGTTTTGTACCTTTCAAAGTCAGCAGCCAAAAAACAAAGCCTGCCGAATATAAAAAGAGTGCAGGAAACATCTGTTGACGCATCTTCAATGAAGGAATTTGTTTCAAAATGTTTGGATAAGCTTGCAAAAGACGCAATAGTATTGCTGGGAAAGCAAGGAGGCTATATATACACAAGCCAAGGCGGCCCTTTAGTCGATTATCAGGCTACAGATGAAGGACTGTTTTTTGTCAAATACAACAACCTTAATGTTGCATACAATATTTTACAACCTAGATTTGCTGTCCCTCCTTATTCTTCTGAAATTCCGGATTACCCATGGACAACGTTTCCATACAGAACAGCAGCATCAAATGCAGAAATATTTGAGGGATTTTTTGGCATGAGCAACATTCCTCCTCTTAATTCCTCCGAGGGTCCAAATTCAATCCAAACACAATTAGAGGCTTTTATTGACAGCAACATGAAAAGCTGCGCAAATCCCGACATTTTCAAGAGCCAGGGGCTTGAAATCACAATAGGCAAGGCAAAGACATCCGTGACTATCGAAGCATCCGACATAACTGTCAAGTTAGAAATCCCGATAAAAATAACAAACACTGCAACAAACGAAATCATGGAGCTTAAAGATTTCTCAACGGTTTTGGACGTGGGAATAAGGGACGCGCATTCATTTATCAAAGAGCTTATACAAAATGACATTAAAAATACAAAATTCAACATAAGCGGCAGCAAAAACTATAAGGTGCCGGCAAGCATAAAAATAGTCAAGGACATATTCTCCAACGATGACATGATAATAGTCACAGACGAGAATCTGCTTGTCTATGGCAGACCATTTGAGTACATATTTGCAAGAAAAAACAGGGCGCCTGCGCTCTATTACATCAAAAAAAATACATTGGAATTTTCACAAGGTTATGAAATTAAAAAAGAAGATCTGCTTAAAAGTTATGAACTAAAAGCCGAAGATCCTGATGAAGACAGCCTTGCATTCAGCTTTTACATAGGAGAGTCCGGAAAAAATCAAGCAACCTTCCCGAAAAAACTTGAAGTGCTGCAGCTGAAATTCAGAGTGGAAGTCAGCGACGGCAAACTCTCTGATCATCAAGTTGTGATTGTAAATAGGAAATGAATAGAGCAAAAAAAGAGATGATCATATTTTGTATTTTGTTCCTGCTTAGCATGAGCTATTCCTATGCTGATGAAACTGGATGCTGCACCAACCCCAGCGCAGGCCTTTTGACGTGCTCAACAGACAGGCTGGCTTTGAGGGACAAGGAATGCTGCCCAAAGCCGGAAGCAAGCTTTCCGAGCTATTATAAATCGCAGCAAAATCCCGATAACCCATTAAATGCAAATGAGTGTGCAACCAATTTCTTTTTTCCAGGCAAAGCATGCTCAGACCAAACAATAACTGCGTGCGCTTTAGGATGCTGCTGCTCGGAATTAGGAGGCTCAATAGCAGCTGAGGCCCAATGCAAAGGAACCGGGTTGATATTTCACAAGGGCCAGACAAACTGTAATGTGTTATGTCCAATCCCCCAATGCAATGATGGCCAGGATAATGACGAGAACGGATGCGCAGATTTTGAAGGAGGAGATTTAGGATGCACATCACCTTCAGACAGCCAGGAATCAGGAGGGAGTTGCTCTGTTGAAGGGGCAGGATGCACCAACCCAGCCTATATACCTAAGCTCAGCAACCTTGAAATAAAACCTATAAAAGGTCAAAAAAAATTTCTGCTTAATTGGAACGACGAATGCAGCGAAACCGTTGTGTCATATGATATTTTAAGATGCAAGGAAAGCGGCTGCACAAATTTTGCCATTGTAGGCACAACAAACACTAACTCTTTTGAGGACTCGTCAGGAGACTTATTGCTTGACACAACATACACCTACCAAGTAAAGTCAAGATACAATCTCCAGATAGCCACCCCAACAATAGCAAAAACAGCAACACTCGGCAATATTGAATGTTTTGATCAGTTGTCATCAAATAATTTCTGCATTCACGAGCCTTACTACACTAAATATAAAAATTATTTGACAGCAACTTTTCCGGAAATATTCTTAAGAAGCTTTACAGAAGGGGTTAAAAGCAAATTTGGAGAAAGGTTCAACAAGGCATTTTCCTGCGATACATCAAATAAGCTGATTCCAGAGGGAACAGCATGCTCTTCAACTCAAGTCTGTTTGGTTGATAATAACAAGCCGGCATGCCTGAGTAAAATAAACTGCAACTACCTCGATGCAAACCCGTTTGGGCTGTTTTACACGCAGCAGGCATGCGAGAATGGCAAATACTGCTTCTACGATAGGTCACACACAACAATAGATTCATGCTTCAGCTGTGACCCTTCAATGGCATGCTATGACTACAAAACAGAGGAATCCTGCGCAAGGAATAACTGCCAGATTGGGAATTGCAGATGGAATAGCATTGCAAACAATCTTGGAATAGGCGCATGCGTAAGCACAACTGAATACAACTGCCAGTGGTGTGAGAAAAAAGGCACAAGCACACTGGAAAATACACGCTCTTTTAATGAAGTTTTTGATTTTTGTACAAGAGATAAGTCAAATGTATTGTCCGAAGGCACATTTAAATGCTATTTCAAGAATGGGAAGTCAAAAAATTGCGACGATGTTGTGTGCAGCGATTATGAGCAAAATCAGTGCAGCAATTCACAGATAATTCATGATGAGAACAACAGGATAATCAACCCTTCAGCTGATGAGTGCGGCATAAAAGCGTGCCAAAACATAAACAATGCATGCGTGAAAAATGCCGATGGAAACAATGTAGCTGACTGCAGCAGCTCATCATGTGAAAGCGATTACTTTGCTCCGAACACAACTTTGCTCTCTATTCTAAGAAAAGGGATTATTGACAAACTTGTAATACAGATTTATGACAGGACAAGCATAAACAGCTCCGTTATTCTGAAGTCATCAAACGATTACATAACCTTTTTGTGTGCTGAGCCATGCGGCCAAAATGGACACCCTTACAGTACATCAACAGCAAACAGGGTTGTGGTAATAAGCAATCTTAACGCTTTTGACGGCACTAGCGGCACAAAGCTCCTGTCGCTTGCTGAAGGAACAAACATCATAAGATACTATGCTCAAGACCCTGCCAAAAACATTGGAGAAGTCAAAAAAATCACAATAGAGGTGCATGACAACGTAAACGGGCCCAAAGTATTGAGCATAAACCTAACAGGTGGCACAAAGGTGCTTGATAGGATTTACACCAACAACCAGAAGCCTGTGATTGAGGTGCAGTTTTTGGAGCCGGCAATTGTCACGCATTCAAGATTGGTTAACAAAGCAACAGGACTGATAGTGCAGCTTCAGGGAAACACAGAGCCAAGCACCAAGGTCAGCTTTGCAGTGGCAGAAAATCTGCCTAATGGAGAGTATGTTTTTGAGCTTAACTCCAAAAATAAAAACAACATTTTTATGGACCAGGCCGTAAATCAGATAATTGTTATTGATAACAGCAAGCCGACAATAACAGTATCGATTCCTGATGGCGCAGTCATCAACACATCCGTTGTTGCAATAACTGTTACATTCAACAAGGAAGCATCCATCAAATCTCTTAAAATAAATTCTGAAGAGCTCAAGGAAAAATTCTCAACAACAGACAACAAAGTCTTTACAGCTGCATTCAACATTTCAGACGGAAACAAGGCTCTCGAAATAACAGGCGAGGATTTTGCCAAAAATACAGCCACGAAAATAGTGAATTTTGTTGTTGACGCAAACCAGGGCACAATAACTTTGTCAAATCCGAAATTCGGCACGGCGCCAAGATACACTTTTGACCTTGCAGTTGAGACAGACAACAATGCAGTATGCAAATACTCTTTGGACAATAACTTTGAATTTGATTTTATGGAGCAGTTTGCGGTAACATCCGGAACACTGCATAAAATAACTGATTTCAACAAGATATCGCCAGGCGATTTGGCAACGCACAAGCTTTATGTGAGGTGCAAAGACAAAAGAGGAATATCATTCAAGGCTTTTGATCTGAATGTTGACGCCTCCCCCCCTCAATTAAAGGGAGCATTTGCGTTCCCAGCCATAGTTGCAGAATTGCCATCCTCAACAGCATTAAGCATAGAATCAGATGAGCCTGTTGTATGCAAATACAGCACAACCTCAAACCAATATGACAATATGGAAGGAAAGTTTGAAGGCTTTGACAGCAGCAACTTCAAGACAATAAACAGGCAACAGATAAATGTTGAAAGTGAAGGCAGCTTTTCGTATTTTGTTTCGTGCATGAACAAAGCTGAGCTGAAATCCGAAACCAAGGAAATACAGTTCAAAGTTGACTTAAGCCTGCCAATATCAATATCTTCCCATACGCCTGAATTCTTCAACTCAACAAATATTGTATTGGCTGTTGAGACAAACAAAAAATCACAATGCAAATTTTCCGAGGCTGACAAAACAGCTCAAAGCGGCGAAATATTTGGATTGCCTGGGTACGGGCACACAAGGCAATTGACATTGGCTGCAGGAGAACACACTTTTTACATAACATGCAGAGACCAGCTAAAACAAAACAATCAGGTAGTGCAAAGATTTTCAGAGCCAATAGAAGTGAAATTTGTCATAGACTTAACACCCCCTATCATTTTGTCAGTCAATGACAGCAGCACTTTGCCAAATCCGGAATTCGGATGGAGTGCAGACAACCTAAGGGTCAAATGGAGCAGCATAGACTATGAGTCAAGAGTGAAATTGCATACATATTCACTGCTTGAATACAGCACTTCAAACACGATTCTGAACTGGACAACAAGCTTTGTCAACAATGAATGGCTCATAGTGACAAAAGCCAACGGAAGCTCGTTGGGGTTGACAAACAGCAATAAGTATTTTTTCAGGGTAAGGTCACAGAATATTGTTGGATTGTCAAGCAATATAACAGAGAGCGACGGCATCACAATTGACACAAGCCTGAAGCCGTTGAACTGCACCAACGGCATTAAGGACGAAAAAGAAAGCGATGTTGACTGCGGAAGCGGGTGCGATTTATGTGATTTAAATAAAAAATGCAATGTAAACATTGACTGCAAAACCAATTTTTGCCATAATGGGACATGCGCAGCGCCAAAATGCGATGACAATATCAAAAACCAGGATGAGAGCGGAACAGACTGCGGAGGAAACTGCAAGAAATGCGCAAACAACCAGGCATGCAACGTCAATAACGATTGCGAGAGCATCTATTGCAGCTTTGGATTCTGCAAGCCTCAGGAAAGCTGCTCTGATGGAAAACTGAGCCCAGCCGAAGCCGCTATAGACTGCGGGGGGGCATGCCCGAAAAAATGCATTCAAGGTGAAGCATGCCAATTGAATGATGATTGTGGGGAAGGATTGCAGTGCATATCTTCTGTCTGCAAGGCCTGCGCGGAAAATGACAGCAATTGCAATGGCATTCCTGATGATCAGGAAAGCGGATTTAAAGACTCCGACAATGACGGAATGTCAGATGACTGGGAGATACAAAACGGATTGAATCCAAATGATCCCAGCGATGCTGATATGGACTCCGACAATGACGGCCTGTCAAATTCTGAAGAGTTCAATTTATACAAGATATACGGCAAGAGCACGAATCCAAACCTTGCCGACAGCGATGATGACAAATTCACTGACAAAGAAGAGGTTGATAATGGAACAAGCCCTGTAAATCCTGATGATTTCCCAAAATCAAATCTTGGAAAGATATTGCTTTTTGCATTGGGCATAGCAATATTGCTGTCTGGAATAGTATACCTGTCTCACAAAGCCATGGCAAAAAGAAAAGAAACAAAGCCAGAAATGCGCAAACAACCAGGCATTATGGGTGTATTTTACCGCCAGCTTGCCAAGCAAATCCCTCAAAAGTCAAAAGAAGACGAAAAGTTAAGGGAAGCCCTCAAAAGAAAAGAGGAGGAAAAAGCAAGGGCAAGGGAAAAGCTATTTGAGGGATTTGGAAAAGAAAAGCCAGAGGAAAGGAAAGCAGAGAAGCAAGAGGAAGAAGGTGCTAAAGAAGAGAAAATAACAAGAAAAGAAACAAAGCCGGAAAAAAAGCAACTGCCCAAAAAGAAATCCAGATTCAAATCAAAAGAAGATGTTTTTATAAGGCTTAATAAGATAGCAAAAGAGGCAAAAGCCAAAAGAAAAAAAAATGCTAAAAAATGACGCAGCGCAGATTTACAGCCAAATATTCATCTATATCCTGACACTAATTCTTGTATCTTTCATACTGGTTTATGGCTACAATGCTGTCCGGAACTTCAAGGATAGGGCAGAGCAGGTTGCATGCCTCAAGTTCAGGAATGAATTAAGCAATGCTGTTGAAAGCATCTCAAGCGACTTCGGAAGCGTAAAAAGAAAAGACCTGCAATTATGCAGAGGATATTCCCAGGCCTGCTTTGTCGAAACCATGGAAAGCCCAATACTGCCGAATGATGCAGACCCAATAATAAAGGATAGCATATTGTCAAACACAGGCAAAAATGTTTTTTTGTTGGAGAAAATAGCAAAAGAGTCATTTTATGCAGGAAAAATATCCGTTGAGCCGGATTTGCTGTGCATAAGGGCCGTCAATGGCAAGATAAGCATAAAGCTGGAAGGCAGGGGCAACCACGCTTTTTTAAGCCAATGGACTTAATCAATTAATTTTTAAACAAGAACTGTGATTTCTTTACCATGATAAACAAAAAAGCATTTGAAATTCAGTTTAACTGGATTTTTGTTCTGGTTGCAGGAGCTGCAATCATCCTGTTTTTTACAGTTGTTGTCATAAAGCAGAAAAACGTGTCAGAAACATCAACAAAAGCAACTGTGCTCAAAAGCGTGGAAGCCATAATCACAGGAGCCGGCGTTAGCACAGACACAACAAACAGGATAGGCATACCAAGCTCCGATATCAACGTGGATTGCGGCAGGGTGTCAATTGGCGAAGTCTCAAAGCAATACCAAAACCTGATATTATTTGCTCCTAGCTTAATCAAGGGAGACAAGCTGATAACGCAAACTCTTGCTTTCAGCACTCCTTACAGAGCGACAAACCTCCTCTATATCACAAGCCCGCAGCTAAGGTACATAATAATAGGCAACAGTGAGATTGCAAAATACATAAACAAATCAATGCCAGCTGAATTAAAAAAAGAATTCTATAAATCAGCGCCCGAAATCAAAAACTCCAATAATTACAGGATAAGATTCGTGCTTTTTGATAATATTATTGCATTCCCAAAAGCGCTGGAAAAGCTGCCTGACTCTGATGTAACTGCAGTCAAAATTAACGGGGACAATGAAAAGGGCACAGCTGAGTTTTATCAAAAACAAGGCAGTTCATGGACGCTAAAAGACACATCATCATATATAGGAAAACAGTCTCTGCTTGGAGCAATATACTCTGATACTTTTGAAGCTTATGAATGCAACATGCAAAATGTATTTTCAAGGCTTAATTTAGTCACCAAAATATATGTTGAAAGAACCAAAAGACTGATGGAAGGTGCTGTCACCGGCAGCCAAATCCGATGCAACCAGTTTTACAGCAATGCATTAACCCAGTTGAACAGCATACTTGCAGCATCTTCAGGTTTCAGCAGGGAAAACATCAATGTTATAGCAGCTTCTGCCAACTCATTAGCCGGCGAAAATAAAAATGCGCAAATCTACTCATGCACATTGATTTATTGAATTTTAATATTAAAATGAAGAGAGCACAAATCCAGATTGGAGAGACAATAGCGGTATTATTTGTATTCTTTATACTGATAATAATCGGGTTTATGTTCTATGTCAAGGTAATCAAGGACAATATAGACATAGAAAAAGAGGAGATGTCGCAGCTTCGTTCAGTTGGAATATCGCAAAGAATAATGTTTCTGCCTGAGATTCAATGCAGCGAAGACAACATAATAATCGACAACTGCATTGACATATTAAAGCTGGATTATGCGCAGAGCATAATGAAGGAAAATGAAATTTACTATTATGACTTGCTTGAATTCAGCGATGTTAATGTGGTTCAGATTTACCCTGGCGAGGCAAAGTGGAACATATATTCAAGAAAAACAGAGGATTTCAGCAGCAAGTTTGTGACAAACGTGCCTGTGTCATTGTACGATCCGGCTTCAAGAAAGCACGGGTTTGGAGTATTGACAATAGAAACCCTGTTCAAATAAAATTGATAAAAATGAAAACAAAGAAATCCCAGATGGAAATACTCGGATTGGCTATAGTTATTGTGCTGATGCTTGTAGCTACCATCTTTGTTGTCAGGTTTCTGGTGCTTAAATCTCCAACAGAGTACCGAAAAGGGTTTGTCAGCTCTGAGCTTGCCTCTAACATGCTCAACACACTGCTCAAGACAGCTGCTATAGACTGCTCGCAGCTTACAATAACAGAGCTTCTTCAGGACTGCTCGCAAGCAAGAAGCATAACATGCGACAATGGGGAAGAATCATGCCAGCACACCGAATCAATAGCTAAAAATGTGTTTACGCAGACCCTGGATAAATGGAGCATGCAGTACGAGTTTTTGGCTTACACAGACCCAAAATCACCCTTGATCAAGCTTGGAAAGACATGTAAAGCGGAGAAAAGGTCAAAAATATTTCCCATACCGATAAGCACAGCCACAATGTACACTAAACTGGATATTTGCGGGTAAAAATTAGATAAATAAACTTGATTTACATTTCAATCCGCTTCGCAAGTTTAGTGCTCGGCTTCGCTGTCTGAGATGCGTGCGAAAACGCTCGCACGCTCGCGTTCAACTCGCACGCTCAGCCTCGCCTATACATTTAAAACCCAAATATTTAAATATAACTTGCTTCACAATTGATTTAACCAAAGAGGTGTCAAATGAATAAGAAATCCCAGAGCATTTCCATCAACACAATCATTGTCGCAGCTATTGCTCTTGCTGTGCTTGTAGTCCTGTTTGCAATATTTACCGGTAGGCTGGGAGGCTTTGCAAGAGGAGTGCAGGAAACTGATACTTGCGCCCAGAAATGCTTAAGCCTTAATGCAGATGTGGGCAAAACTTTAACAGAGTTTGATAAGAATTGCAACACTGGCGAATCGTTAATAGGAGGCACCTACAAGGACGGCCAATATGGGTGCTGCTGCAGGTCAAAATAATTAAATATTTAAAGAATCATTCTATTGGATTATTATGCCCTCAAAAAAAGCCCAGAGCATCTCTATAAATACGATAATTATAGCAGCTATTGCCTTGGCTGTGCTTGTGGTATTATTTATAATTTTTACAGGCAGGTTTAAGATTTTTAGCGAAGGTATATCAAGCACAGCTTCTTGCACCAAGACATGCGAGATTGCAGGTAAGACTACCATAGGGAGTAGTCAAACCAAAGAAGGATGCACATCAGGAGGGTACACCTACATGCCGGGCGAATACGGCGATGTACAAAAAAATTACGTTTGTTGTTGTTCGTAACATATTTTTAGCCCATTAACCCAAATATTTATATATCTGGTTCTTTAGGGTTTGTGCATGGTTTTTAGAAAAATTCACAGTTTTTTTTTCTCAAGAAAAGGAGTACAGTTAGCCCCGACAACAATTATTTATATTATAGTTGCTATTGGAGCGGTTATTCTGATGGTTTTTGCGGTTTATATGATAAAAAGCAAAATATTTGGTTGATATGGACAAGAAAGGAATATCAGCAGAAATGATGGTAGTGCTCTTGGCTTTTGTTATAGTTGCAATGATTTTGCTTGCATTCAGCTCACGGCTTAAAGATTTATTAATACAGGATTCTGATGTGGAAACTTGCAGACTTAGCGTTTTAGCCCAGGCACAGACAAAAATTGCAGGCAAAACCATCGTGCCTCTGGAGTGCCCAAGAAGGCTTGTAAAAATATTTAACGATAAGGCAGAGATAAACGGCAAGAGGTCAAAATACCAATATAAGCAGCTGACTAATGAGCAAGTCAACGAAATTGCGGCAGAAGAATTAAGGCTTTGCTGGTACATGATGGCAGAGGGAAAAAGGGACGTTTTTGAGCAGTCGTACTTTTTTAGCGAAGGCAAATACTATCAATGCATTATCTGCTCTGAGATAGAATTTGACAAAGAGGTAGGAACAAAATCATACGAAGGCTTGACAGACTATCTTAAATCAAAAAAATTACCAAAAATGGACATAAGCTATCATGACTACCTAATAAGATCTCAGCAAAACCTATACCTATTGTGGGGCATAGTTCCTTGGACTCAATATACTCCATGGGGCTATGGCACAACTAAAAGAGACAGTTTCAAGGATAAGTTTGAAACAAATGAAAAATACTTGATATATTTTTTAGCGCATAAGCCATCATGGCTGGTTGGCTTGACAGGAGGATACACTTCTGCCTATTATATCGGGCTTGGAAATGAAGAAAAACTTAGGGAAGAATGTGCAATATTAATAAACTAAAATGGGAAGAATACTAACAGACTCGCTTGTTGTTATTTTTATAATACTGCTAACAGCCTTTCTTCTCCTTAAATACGAATCAAACCTTAAAGAGATTTATGCAAAAACTGTTGGAAAATCAACATGTGAAGCAAGTGTAAGGACACATGCAGCCCTTAAGCTTAGGTATGTAGATTTTTCTGGAGAAATAAAATGCCCTACAATAAAACTGAAAATAGATGACAAAAATGAAGAAGTTATAAAAAAGAGCATAGCAGATGCAATGGTTGACTGCTGGGATCAGTTTGGAAAAGGCAAGCTGGATTTGTTTAAGGACGATAGTGTATATTGTTCTATTTGTCATAGGATAACTTTCAATAAAGAAATCCAAGTCAAAGGCTTTTTGAAGTACCTTGCTGATAAAAATCCAAGAGGAGGGGATATTTCATATACAAAATATTTAACAACAGAAAAGACCCAAAATTCCGACTTTCTCACAGGAATTGCAAATAATCACATTGATGATACACTACTAGCTTCACAACAGAATGAATACGCAATAATATTTACTTATGTAAAGGGTAAGCAGTATTTAAAGGAATATGCGTATAAAGCAGCTTATATGTCACCTGGACTTGGTTTGGTTGGGATAGGTTTTGGTGTTATTAAAGTTGGAAGTGCACTTGCTGGCTTAGCTACATTTACAGGTTTTGGCGCTCCAGTAGGAATTATTGTCGAAGCTGGCAGCTTAGCAACGGGTGGATTTTTGATGGCAGCTGGAGCTTTATGGGGCTATGTCACATTTTTTATAGAAGGCGTACCATTTGAGCATATATCATTAATATCTTTTATACCATATGATGCGCAATATATTGAAAGTCTGAACTGCAAGGAAATACCAACAAAATAATAAATTATAAATAAGAAAGGACAAAGGCAATACCATGACAGGGAAAAAAGCCAATATACTAACAGACAATCTCGGATGGATTCTTTTGGCATTATTACTAGCAATAATCTTTGTATTGGCTTCTCCAGGTATCGCAGAAGGCTTTGAAAATGCTATAAAATTTTTGAGGAACTGGAGATGAACAAAAAAAGAGCAACAGCAATAGATATGACAATAGCTTTGTTGCTCACTGTTGTAGTAGTAATAGGATTCATATCATATGGGCCGAAAATATGGGAGTTGATTAAAATAAGCATAGGATTTGGGAAAATTGACGAAGGTAATTTAAATAAACAAGATGTTGTAACTTTAACAAATAAAGAAATAAAAGCAAAAATAGGCGCACCTTTCATATCAAAAATGGAAGACACATTTGATTTAAAGCCAAATTCCCCAGATCATTGCCTTGTAACAACTACTTTAACAAACACAGGTGAAGCAGCCTGGATAGAGTCAGACAAAATAAAAATTACACTTTTCTGCAAATACAGGCAAAATCAGGCTAAAACATTTGTTCAAAACTATCCAACTGAAGGCTACATAAAAGATATAAATTCTTTCAAAAATCTAGCGATTACATTTAACGATCAATTTCCAGACAATTGTTTGGAGTCTCTTGAAAAATACCAAATAATTTTATACTCAAACTGCAACGGCATCGGCACATCAGAGCAACCATGCGATAATTTTGGGCAGGCTTCAAGTCCAAAGATAATTGACATGGTAGAATTTGTCTGTAAAATAAGTTAAAATGTCAAAAAAATCAGTTGAATTGTCAATAAATGTAATGATTATGATGGCATTGGGATTGGCTGTTTTAGTTGTGCTTTTTATTACATTAACATCCGAAGCCGGCGTTTTCAGCAAGACTGTATTGTCTTGCGAGGCCAAAGGTGGGCAATGTATGGCTGAAAACGATTGCCAATATGAAAAAACAAGCTTTAAATGCACAGAAAAAAATAAACTTGTTTGCTGTGTAAATCCTTTAGGTAGGTGATGATTATGAACAAGAGAGGAGAAGTGCCATATTATGTTGTAGCATTGGCGCTGGCTGTTATAGTGTTTTTTGTATCTTTTGGCATATTTAGGACACCAGCAAGCGAAGCTGGAACTTTCTTTTCCTCAGAGACATTAAAGGCAAAAGACTCCAAATGCCTGTTTGACATGCAAAGAGCAGTAGAGCGAGGCATCAACCCTACAGACACAGATAAAGATGGGCGTCCGGATGCCTGTGATATATGTGTAAATGGCAAAAATGACGAGGATAACGACTTGGATGGAATGCCAACATACTGCGATAAGGCTGATAATGACAGGACTATTGTAGCTTGCAGTCGTACAGTTACAAAAGATGGCAGATGCCTAGGCTAATTTCTTGGAGTTATCATGCCGAAACTATCTTTCTTGAAAAACAAAAAATCCGCAATAGAGGTGTCGTTAATACATTTGCTTGAGATTATTCTAGCAATAATAGTTATCTCTGTCTTAATCTACGTATCTCTAAGGCTTAGCGGATTGCTTATAGGAAAACAGGAATATGAATCAACGGTCAATAATCTTGAAGCGCTATCCACAAGAATCAATGCGCTTGTCAAAGATGACAAGTCTTTAAAGCAGACTATGGTATATACATTACCAAATGATTTCATTCTTGTGGGCTTTAACTATCAAGACCAGGCTCCTGTAAAGACCGATTGCACGCAAGAAATTATATCAAAATCACGGCCAAACATATGCCAGTCAAAACCATGCTTATGCATTTATAAAAACCACGGAGGCATCGCAGATTGGAGCGGCAAGGATTTTGACGGCAAAGGCACTACGCTGCCTCTAAAATGCAAGACATTTGAAGGAAAAATAGTGTTTTTGACTCCGCAAAAAGATCCAAATTTCCAGGGCTCAAGTAGTCAATGGAAGCCAAACTACAGCAAATGGAACAATTATAATTATCTTGTTCTTTACGGCATATGCGGAGGCCCATGGAGAACAAGCTGGGGCATCAGGCAGATCTACCTTGAAAAACACAAAGAAGGTGAAAACACCTTCATATTTATTGGTGACGCTAAAAATAATAAATAAAACTTTAGTAGAAAAGCATTTAAACAAAGCTCAAAATATATTTCTTATGAAAAAAAGAGGCACAGTCACATTAAGACAGACATTGATTCATTTGGGAATGCTGGCTCTTGTAGCCTTTGTTTTTTATTTGCTGACATCTTATGTCAATTCGATAAGGCAGAATGCAGACTTTGAGATGCTATTTTTCAGCAGGGATTTGGCATTGCTGTCAAACTCTATATATTCATCACCGGGAAATGTGGAATATATATATTCTATGGACAATAAGCCATTAAGCATCTTCAAGATTGAATTTAAGCAATTAAGCACGTTGGACGACAAGTCTGTGGTAAAAGTTGAATATGGGGGGACCTCAAAGTCCTATCCATTTGCAAAATCCTCGCCTAATAATGACATATATATAATTTCGGCTCCAAAATCAATAAAATTTGACAAGAAAGGCGACAATTTAGCTATAACAAAAAATGAATAAAATAGCATCGATGGACACAATCCTGAACCTTTTCAGGCTGTTTTTTCTAATCATTGTTTTCTTTTCAGTGGTATCCCTTGCCAGGGCATTTATCGTAGAAAAAATAGACCTGTTTGAAATAGAATCAAAATTACTGAACTATAGAATAGCATTTTCAGACAAAATAAGCTATGTAGACAGCGATACAGGCAGAACATATGTTGGGATCATAGACCTTGCTAAATTCACTTCGGATGATTTTGCAAAAAATCTGCTGAACTCAATCTACTATGGTAAAATAAATTCGGAAGCATCTGCAAAGATTGTTCTTAAAGACTTGGACGCAAATCAAGGCTATGATGTATTTTATGAGAAATTCTACAATAAAGAACTCTATGACGAGAAAAAAGTGCTTGTAGAAGCAAAATTGACAGGGGCTGGAGCTGCCAAAAGGCTTGACACCAGCTTTTATGTTTTAATAAAAGACAAAGATTATTTCAGAAGAGGAATGCTAAATGTTGAAGCGATTTTGCCAAACCGCTAAGCTGCGCAAAAAAGGCAGCGGACTGACTGATTTCTTTTCGATACTGACATTTGTGCTTGTCATTATTGTATTTTATGGAATATTCAAATTCACAATCGGCGGATCAAAGTTTGAAATTGGGCAACAGTCAAAAAGCATAGAGGACTCATTGTCATTGCTAAGCATTCTAAGAACTAATGTTAATGTTGGCAACATTGAAATGAATATTGCAGAGCTTATAGCACTGTCTTATTCAGACCCAAGCAAAAAAAGCAACCTTGAAAATCATCTTATAAAAGTTATGAATGATTCATTTGGAGCATCTGATTGTGCAATTTTCTGCATAGGCCAAAATCAAATAAAAACAACTGGATGCAGCCTCAATACGGGATATCACACATGCTCAAGCGACATTATACAAATTCCGGCTTATGACGGAAAAATTATAGAGGTTTCATTAAATTCCAAAATAGAACCTTTAAACCTGCAGTCTGCACCATAAAATGAAAAAGAAAAAATCATCATTATTTTTCATGCCCCTAATCGTGATAATACTGATTATAGTGCTTGTTAACCTTTACATAGTATTGCTTGAAAAAGGCCCTTTCACAAAACCAATTGGAAGCAGGCAGTTTGATTTGTTTAAAGTTTATTTGGAAGCAGAGAAATCACTGCTTTTTATCGACCAGTCAGCAAAATACTCCTTGCAGCAGGCAATTTACGAGCTTGGACAGAAAGGAGGCTCTTCAGAAATTGACATTGACGAAACACCAGATTCAGAATACGAACTTTATGAAACTCCGTTTTACAGCAGATGCGGCAAATACTATGGTTATTTTATTTGGTACAAAGAGAATGGACAAAATGAATGCATCGATGAAAATAGGATACAATCCAGCTTGATTTATATTTTTAAAATAAATCTTGATAAGTATTTAGAGAGGCATCCTACTAACATACCTCAAAATAATTATAATTATGAAATAAAAAACGGCATTGAAATCATAGGCAAAGCCAAAGAATCTTTAAGGCTTGATATTTTAAAAGACGAAAATAAGCCATCAGCCAAAGAGCCGATTAAAACATCAGAGGGCTTGGGAGATTTCACTGGAAAAGAAAAATTATGTCGTAAAGGGAAAAAATGCATATTGGCTTCAGAAGCTTATAATTTGTTAGAGAAATCCCAAGAAAAAGCAGCAGAAAAGGGGACTTGGATAGAGGTAACTGATGGCTATAGGAGTAAAGAAGAACAAATTGCAATATGGGAAGGAAATACAGCAGACAATTTCAAAGTTGCTATCCCAAATGAGTCATTGCGCAAGAAGTTCGTTTGCTACCCTTATGGAAATGATGTTGAGCAAAGATGCCCGCATTTAACTGGAAATGCTGTTGACGTGTTTCTTGAGGGCAAAACCAAGCATACTATGAGCGTAGCTGATTTTAAGTTACTTTATTCCATAATGTCAAGCGCTGGCTGGGTTAGATACACAAAAGAGCCATGGCACTTTGAATGCTGCGGCACCAAAAGGTTTGAGGCGGCAAAAGCCAAAGGAGTTACAGAAATAGGAGAAGTATAAAATGGAAACAAGAGACCTTGTGTTATTAATGACAATTCCCATTATTTTAATCAGTCTTATTATTTATACAGATACAGGTCCAGCAATAACAGGCACGGTTGTGCATGAGCCAGCAAAAGAAAGCAATATACTTGGAACTTACTCTATAAATCCGTCATTTAAAGCAAAAGAAAACTATGATTTAACTGATTACAACAAAATAAGAAATTCATTTGATATAATTTCAAATTGTGCACAAAGCAAAGATGTGCAATCTTGTATTAATGATATAAACGCTAATGACAATTTCTTTACATGGTCCTTGGGATGTGATAAGGGAGCCGAGAAAGTGCTTTACGGCTTTGCAGAGTTTCTGCAACAATGCATTGACTCAGAGGAAAACAATTGCCTCTGCAGAAAGAAGATTGATATAACTAAAGAAGACATCCAAAGCCATATAGCACCTTATAATGAGTATAGGATATCTTTGACGGAAAATGCAGCACTTAAAAGAATATACATGTCAATACAGGAATTTCCAAGTTTGTCTTATAGTGTAAAAACAAGGGGCATTTCAGGATGGATGCCTAAAATAGTAACTCTAGGCTACAGCCTCGATGGACTGACAAGTTACAATATTTTTTTCATAAATGAAATTGGAGATACAAAATACAGCTTTGGCCCGATAAGGCAAGTAATAATTTATAAGCATAACCTTAATGGAGCACAAGTAATAGATTTTGTTGATGACGATGCTGGTATTTTGATATATCCTAACAGAAAGCCAGTTACTGAAAATGATAAGCAAATAGAAACAGCAAGCTTGAAAGAGTGTCAGACCAAGCCAGACAATATATACAAATTCTGCGTCACAAAGAAAGACTACAAAATAATGGCTTATGACAAAATAGATGGACAAGTTAAGGAAAGGAATTTTACAGTAAAGTTTGCTGCCTATATTCCACCTGTGATTAATCCATAAAACAAAACCATACTCACTTTGTTCGTAGCTTTTGTTTTAAAAAACAAAAGTATATAAACCATTTCTTTAACCTTTAACTTATGCTTAAAATCCCTTACGAAGAGATAGTTCTCAAGATAAATGAAAAGACAAAGATGACAACTGCTGAGGTAGAGGAAAGGATTGACAAAAAATTAAAGCAGCTTTCAGGATTGATAAGCAAGGAGGGAGCTGCGCATATTGTTGCAAACGAGCTCGGAGTCAAGATTTTCGAGCCCTTGAGCGGCAAGCTGCAGATAAAAAACATTTTGACAGGCATGAGGGATGTTGAAACTGTTGGAAAAGTGCTACAGGTTTATGAGACAAGGGAATTTATGAGAAATGACTCAATGAGCAAGGTTGCTTCCATGCTTATTGGCGATGAAACAGGCACAATAAGGGTTGTGTTATGGGGAAGCCAAGCTGATAATGCTGCCAATCTTGGGCAAGGCTTTGTTGTCAAGATTCTTGGAGGGTATGTAAGGGACAACAGCGGAAGAAAAGAAATTCATCTTAATGACAAGAGCCAGCTTATATTAAATCCAAAAGGCGAAACCATCAATGAAATTGCTGTTGAAGCCAAAAGAGGAAGCAGGAAAGAAATAAAGGAGTTGCAAGAGAATGACAATGATATCGAATTGCTGGGCACAATTGTGCAGGCTTTTGACATAAAATACTATGAGATATGCCCCCGCTGCGGAAAAAGGGCAAAGCCTACAGCTTCCTTGTTTGAATGCGCAGAGCACGGAAGCGTGATTCCATCTTATGCTTATGTATTGAATGCTGTTCTTGATGACGGGACAGAAACAATAAGGTGCGTTTTCTTCAGGAACCAGCTTGAAAGACTATTGAATTTAAATCAAGAGCAGTTGCTAAAATTCAAAAGTGAACCTGCAGATTTTGAGGCTGTGAAAAACAATTTATTGGGAACAATCGTCAAGCTGAACGGAAGAGCCAACAAGAATTCTATGTTCAACAGGCTGGAGTTTGTTGTGAGCGGAGTTGACACAAACCCGAACCCTGAAGAGGAATTGAAGAGATTGCAGGGATAATAATTACAATTTTATGAAATATTTACTTCTTTTGAATCTAAGTGAGGCAACAGTAAACTATTTAAATTAGAGTTTACATTATAAGATAAAAGGAGATTCGCTTGTCAAGAAAAAAAGATTTGGGTTCCTTACTCGGTGGAGTACTTGTGGCATTGGCTCTTGTATGGATTTTTGTAATTCAACCTATTTTGAATTGGATAACTGCCCATAAGATAATATCAACGATTATCGGAATTTTGTTTATAATATCCATTATATACGGCGTGAAATATTGGATTGACGCGAGAGTGTGATATAATGAGTGGTTTATTTGATGACGATGATAGGGATTCTAAAAGAACTTTAACTCCACGAGAAAAAGATATTCTCTGGATAAGAGCAAAAAAAAAATGTGAAATTTGTGGTGATAAAGTAGAACGTCCAAATATGTTAGCAGGTCATAACATTGCATGGTCAAAAAGGGGTCATACAACACTTAAAAATTCACTTTGTCTATGTTATGGATGTAACAACAGGCAGAGAACAGAAACTGCAAGTCAAATTCGTAAGAAATTAGGAATTAAAGATGAAACTGAAGAAAAAAAAGAAGCATTAAAACAAAAAAGTATATATCAGTTAAAATTCTTAGCCAAGAAATTCAATGCTAAGGTTAAAGGCCATATTGAAGGAGATTTTTTTGGTGAGAGTACTGTTGCTTCGTCTAAAAATAAGTATGTCAATCAATTAGCTAAGATTCTATCTAAAAATGATATTGAATCTGCATTGAAAGATATGCCAAAGCCCGAAAAGAAGAAAAAAGCAAGAAGAAGGTCAGATTCTATTTTTGATTGGTAATTTTTTATTGTATATTACATCTTGTAACCCACTCACAAAACCCGCACTCTTCTCCGGCTTCAGGAATCTCACCATAAAGGACTTTTAAAGCTTTCCTGAAAAGCTTATCAGCATCCGAAACAGAAACCTTCACCTTAACCAAATCTGTGTTAAAAAGCACATCTCCATCGGAATCAACCTTATTGGGATGGTAAAACAGCAGATAAGCGTAATTTTCAGTCTTATACTTGTTCTTGCGAAGAAGAAAATTATAGATATTCATCTGGTCCTGGTAATGTTCATGCGTATCATCCTTCACAGGAAAGCCCCTTGTCTTGTAGTCCAAAACAACAAGTTTTTTTGAATTCCAAAGCAAATTGTCAACAGCGCCCCTGAAAACATTGTCATGAGAATCAGCCCATTGTATGCCTTTAAAGTTGTTCCTCCACTCATTCAGCAATTCAACATCATCAAACAGGGAATATTTTCCCTTAAGCGAAGAAAGCTCCGGAGGCAGTTCTCCCTTGTCTCTGAACAAATCAAAATGAACTTTCAGGATCCTGTCCATCCCGGATGGCAATGAAGGAAATATAGAATCCGGCCTTTTAATGCCTTTGTTGAAATGCATCCAGAAGCATTTAGGGCATTCTTTCAGCAAACTAAGGCTTGAGGATGAAAATTTGTACGGCATTTTAACAATATTCTATCTTGTATATTTAAAACTTCATTTATTTTCCATATTAAAAACAACCACTATTCACTGGACATCTTCGCACAAGCTTTATAAGGGAATTAATCTATCTAAAACCTAAAGTGGATGAAGAAAACGCTTTAATTGTATTTCAGGGAAGTAAGATAAGAAGAGTTTGGAATAGCAACGAATGGTGGTTTGTTGTAGAAGATATTATAGCTGCTTTAATTGATTCTAAAGACATTAAGCAGTATATCCAAAAGATTAAACAAAGGGATGAAGAGTTAGCCAAAGGGTGGGTACAATTTGTACATACCCTTCTTATTCCAACTACTGGTGGAGCCCAAAATATGAATTGTGCCAACACTCAAGGCATTTTCCGTATAATTCAGTCAATCCCTTCACCAAAAGCAGAGCCTTTCAAGCTATGGCTTGCTAAAGTAGGCTACGAAAGAGTGCAGGAAATAGAAAATCCCGAATTGTCGCAAAAGAGAATGAGGGAAATATACAGGCAAAAAGGCTACTCAGACGGCTGGATTGAAAAGAGAGTAAGGGGCATAGCAATAAGGGACGAATTAACCAACGAATGGAAAAACAGGGGAGTAAAAGAGAACAAGGAATTTGCAATCCTCACATCAGAAATATCAAAAGCCACTTTTGGGTTAACACCGAGGAAATACAAGAAGCTTAAAGGGCTGAAACAACAGAACTTAAGAGACCACATGAATGACATGGAGATTATATTTACAATGCTTGGCGAAGCCTCAACAACAAGAATTGCAAGAAACAAAGATGCAAAAGGATTTGGCCCAAATAGATTAGCCGCAAGAGAAGGGGGAAAAGTTGCAGGAGTTGCGAGAAAAGAGCTTGAAAAAAGAAGCGGCCAGCAAGTAGTCAGCAGGAAAAACTATCTTGCTCAATCAGAAAAAGAAAAAAGAAAGAGAATATCAAACTAAGCATATTGCATATATTCTTTAAAATATATATTTCATCACCACTGGACACTGGACATTCCTGCCTAAAGTATATAAACTAACTCAACATTACTATCTGTTGAAATCATCGCAAGATGGTTTTACCCAGCCTCTGGAATGTTAAGGAAATGGCGTAAATCCGCCTAAAGCCAAAGCATTCCTAATTAAAGAGGCTTTGAAACAAGAACCGAAAAGGAAATGGGTGAAGAAATTGAAGTGGAATAAAGCAGAAGTAGAATATTTAAAGGAAAATTTTTCATCAAATCAGGATAAATCATTATCTGCTCATTTACATAAATCCCCCAATTCTATAAGGATTAAAGCTAGTAGATTAAGATTAAAGAAAGATTCTAGCGCATACAGAATTAACTTGAAATTAACCCCGATTGAAGAACAGGTTATTTTTGGTGGTTTGATGGGAGATTTGCATTGCAGACTTACCCATACATCAAAAAATGCACGAGTGGAGGGTGGCCACGGTTCAAACCAAGGAGAGTATCTGGCTTACAAAGTTGAGTTATTAAACAGACTTAAATGTGTAATAAGGTTATCAAAAGAGGGAGCATGTTATTATCAATCTAAATCATTTTCCCGTTTAAATAATTTATACAAATCATTTTATCAAAATGGTAAAAAGATTGTAAACAGAGAAGTTTTGGATAAAATCAACCCATTTGGTTTGTTTGTATGGTATCTCGACGACGGTAGTTATCATTCAAGAGATAAAAGCTCACGTTTGCATACAAACTGTTTTACTTATGAAGAGCATTTAGTGATGAAAGAATGGTTTGAGCAAAATTTCGGAATATCGCCAGCAATTCATAAATTTAAAGATCAGGAAGATAAAACCATATATTACTTATCCTTCCCAGTTTCTGAAACAAGAAAATTACATGATTTGTTCAGAGACTTTGAGATTCCAGAATGCATGAAATACAAGCTTTACTATCATCACGAATCACATTTACCAAATTCCATCCCTGAGGCCATAGTAGCCTATAATTAAGGGGAGTTGAAATAAAATCCGAATAGGAAAAAGGAGGTTGGTAAAAATGGAAAGTAGAAACGTGCCTGAAAAGAAATTCAGCACAGGCGTTATAACTGCTACAGTCTGGCAGAATGCCGGAAAAGGCAGAAGTGGAGAACCAGTAAGTTACAGAACTGTTTCTCTGCAAAGGAGATATAAAGACAAAAATGGAGTCTGGCAAAGCGCTAATTCTTTCAGAGTGAATGACTTGCCAAGGGCAGCATTAGTGCTGCAGAAAGCATACGAGTATCTTGTTATAAGAGAGCAGGAATCCGTATCCGCTTCTGACTACGAAGTGGACGAAGACATCATAGAAGAAGTCATTTAGACTTCTTTCTAAAATGAATAAAAATATAAAAGAAAGGTGATTATAAATGGAACAGGAATTAATTGAAGTGCCAAACAACGAGGCAAAAGAAACAAGAAGAAAAAGAAAGGAAATGAAAGAAGAAAAAACAGAAAAGACAATCTATGACCTTCCGGGAGTAGGAGCTGCAACTGCTGAAAAATTAATTGCAGTTGGATTCAGCGATCTGATGAGCATTGCAGTTGCAACGCCAGCAGAATTGATTGATGCAACCGGCATGGGAGATGCTCTTGCGAAAAAACTAATTGCAGTTGCAAGGTCTTCCTTGGAGATGGGATTTGAATCAGGGGAAGAACTGATGAAAAGAAGGGAAAAAGTTATAAGATTGAAAACAGGAAGCAAGGCATTTGACGCATTGCTTGGAGGAGGGCTTGAAACAGGTGCTATTGTTGAGTGCTTTGGAGAGTTCGGCTCCGGAAAAACCCAGCTTGGCCATGCTTTGGCGGTCAGTTCCCAGTCTGCTGACAAGGACGCGGTTGCTGTCTATATTGACACTGAAAACACCTTTAGGCCTGAAAGAATAATCCAATTGGCAAAAGGCGCCGGATTGGATGAGGAGCAAGTCTTGAAAAACATCAAGGTTGCAAGAGCATACAACTCTGACCATCAGATGCTTTTGGCAGAAAAGGTAGAAGACCTTATCAAAAAGCAAGGATTGAATGTTAAATTGGTTGTTGTTGACTCATTGACAGCCCATTTCAGGGCAGAGTTCATTGGAAGGGGCACTTTGGCAGAAAGGCAGCAAAAACTGAACAAGCACATGCACATATTGATGAAGCTTGCTGACACTCATAATTTGTGTGTTTATGTCACAAACCAGGTCATGGCAAAGCCTGACATGTTCTTCGGCGACCCAACGCAGGCAATCGGAGGCCATATTGTGGCACACGCTTCAACATTCCGTGTCTACTTGAGAAAAGGCAAGAAAGGAACAAGAGTTGCAAAGCTTGTTGACAGCCCAAGCATGCCTGAAGGCGAAGCAAATTTCTATGTTGATGAGACAGGAATCAAAGACATAGAATAAATTTACTTTTTCTTTATTATTTTTTATTTTTTTTAACGAAATAATAGGCGAGGTGTTGTGATATTCCCAAAAAGCAGTGACATAAGCGAGCGAAAGCAAGCTTTCGCATTCCACTCTCGCAAGCATCTCAAACTCGCGTGCATCTCGAGCTTTCGCATGTCACTCGAGCACTAGAATTTGTGCCGAAAGCACGGATTGAATTTTATTCTGTTTAATTTAACAATCTTACAAACGGCTTTGTCCCAAGAGGCGACAAAGCCAAATAAATAAGTTGTACAATATCGCCCTGCAATAAACTTCTGACCTTGCAGTATTTGCCAGCTTCGAGCTAATACTGCTTCCATATCTCTGCTTGAATGA
>Ga0209542_10003858_pt1 | contig 31553 bp, 37 predicted proteins | sample RifCSPhighO2_01_FD_184028 | JGI IMG/M metagenome (GOLD analysis project Ga0209542, IMG submission 184028) | Soil microbial communities from Rifle, Colorado - Rifle CSP2_plank highO2_0.1 (SPAdes) (version 2) | ecosystem: Environmental > Terrestrial > Deep subsurface > Rock core/Sediment ... | reverse complement strand
AGCTTTACAAAGGAAGCAAATACGGCGGAAATGTTTTGGGAAGCGAGTATACTGAAGCTGAAGACTCATGGAAGCTTGGAGTTATAGGAGCAGATTATTTATCCTGGGGAGATGAACTTAATTCAAGCAATGTGACGATATTACAAATACAAAATACTGCTCCGCAAATAATTTTTGTTTCTCAGATACCTGCTATAACTCCGATAGAAGCAAACTCAACAGCTGTTAAATTTAATGCAACTGTTTATGATTCAGATGGCTTTTCAGATATAAATGCCTCGAGCATAATGGCAAACTTCACAAGAGCAGGTGAATCGTTGAGGCAGGACATAAGCTGTATAAACACTGCAAATTATTCAGTATATTATTCTAATTATTCATGTTCTATTGATATGTGGTACTTTGATTCTGCAGGAACATGGAATGTTAGTGTCAGTAGCAGTGATAATTTTGGGGCAAATGTAATAAACTCTTCAACAATGTTTACTTATAACCAGCTTAGTGCAATTGTACTTTCACCTTTGCAGATTAATTTTGGAAGCATAACAACAAGTTCCTACAATCAGACAGCTATAAGCCCGACAACAATTAATAATACAGGTAATGCAAACCTTACAGGAAAAATAGCTTTAAATGCCATCAATCTTCTTGGCGAAACAATATCGAGTAATTATATTAATGCTGCAAATATCTCTGCAAGCATAAGCACGGGCGGAAACCCGCCTGCAGAATGCTCTGGAAACACCCTGCAGAATGCTACAGATATAAACATAACAGGAATTATTTTAGACAGGGGAAATTTATCGGTTGGAGGCGGAGTTGCGCAGGAACAGATATATTACTGTTTGAAAATAGTTTCAAATTTGCCGACGCAAACTTACTCAACTTTGGGCGCCGGTAGCTGGACAATAAAAATAGCTCTTGTCGCATTCGCAGTTTCATCAGGCAGAAGAAAGAAGAAAAAATATCTGGGAAATGATAATCTCATAATTTCACTGAACCTTGTAGCAGAAGAGCTTGTAAAAGATTATTCTGAGGATAAGGAGGCAGTGCTGAAATTATTAAAGAAAGAAATTATGAAAAGATACAGCCTGAATAACAAGGAAATTAGTGAATTAATTATTGCAAGAAAAGAAATTAAGATACCTGCAAATATTTTTATTCAGGAATTGGGCGGATTGGAAGGAATCGTTAAATATATGAAAGAAAATCTTGATATGAGCTATCATAAAATCGCCAAGATGCTTGAAAGAAATGACAGGACAATCTGGACAGCCTACCATATGGCTCAGAAGAAGTATCCTCGAAAGATTCAATTTGCCGAGGCAGAAACATATTTGCCTGCATCAATATTCAAAAATAGAAATCTTACAGTTTTTGAATCTTCGATATTGTATCTAAAACAAAAAGGCATGAAATACAGCGAGATTGCAAGACTTCTTAGCAGAGATCCTAGAAATGTCTGGACAATCTGCTCTAGAGCAATGAAAAAAGCTGAAGAATAATTTGATTTGCAAGATAAATCTTTTTTTATAGTTATGTTGCCGTATTCTTTGGAAGCAAATGCAGATATCCTTCGATAAAATATAAAAAATTATGGCAAAAAAACATAACATGAGAAATTTTATCGTGGGTAATAGAAAAACTTAAAATTATTTATCGTCGGTAAGTTTTAAAATAATATGCAAATGCAAAATAGAAATATTTATAAAGAGGGAGATTGTATTTATTTTAAGATGGTGGAAAAAAAGGGTTTGTATGTTTTTGGATTTTTACTAATTGTTTTTTCAATATCAATTGTTTCAGCAGGTTTTTCTGACTGGTTTACATCAATAACAGGCAACAGCGCAAACCAGCCTACAAATGTTTCTGCAGCAATTTTAGGAACCACCCAAGCGCAAATAATTTTTGTTTCTCCGATTTCAGCTACAACGCCTATAGAAGCAACTACTGTAAATGTAACCTTTAATGTTCACATGAAAGATACAGATGGTGTTGCAGACTTAAATGATACAAGCGTCACTGCAAACCTTAGCAGAACAGGAGAAACGAGAAGAGTATCCGGAATCTGCGCTTTGGCAAATGATATTGATACTACTACGGCTAATTATTCATGCTCTGTTTATATGTGGTATTGGGATGGAAATGGCGACTGGAATGTGACTGTTCTAGGAAATGATTTAGGAAATTTAAGCTGGGCATCCAATATAAGCACTATTTTTACTTATAATCTGTTAAGGGCGATGGTTATAGCGCCTCCAGCACTTACATGGGCTTCTCTTAGTGTAGGCGCAACAAATCAGACATCAAATAATGATCCTACGATTGTAAACAATACTGGAAACTATAACAGCTCAATTAATGTAACAGCAATAAATCTTATTGGTGAAACAACACCATCTTATGTATTGCCTGCAAATAACTTTACTATAAGCAGGACAACAGGCGGGGCAGAATGTATAGGAAGTGCAATGGTAAATGCCACAGCAAGAACAGTAATAGGCACTGTTGCTAATAGAGGTAATCTTTCAGTTGGAAGCGGTTCAGGACAGGAAAATCTTTATTACTGCATTCCTTTTGTTCCAATAATCCCGACACAAACATATTCAACAGCAGCAGGAGGTAGTTGGACAATAAGCTACCCATAAATAAAAAAGGAGGTTAAAACAAAATGAAAAGAGGTGAGTTAGTATTAGTATCATTTATTCTAGTAATAATGTTAATTGGCATAGTTAGCGCTTTTGGAGTTGGTCAGCCATGCGATAATTTTAAATGTTATGGCATTGTTGATAGCTCAGATAATCTGCCTGCTTTGGAAATGACAAAAGGCGAGGTAAAAACAGTGAATGTAAATTTGCAAAATATGGTGGGTAATGAGAGCGTTACAGTAAAAGCAGAAATTAAAGAAGGTTTAAGTATAGCATCAATAAATCAAGATACTTATTTAGTTCCAGCACAAACATCAAATATCCAGGCACCTTTAGTTATACGTATTTCCTCAAGTGCTGTAGTTGGAGATACAACAAAAATTGTAGTAGAATTTAAAACAGTAACCTCTGGTGCAGGCGGAATGGTAGCAATAGGCACAGGGATGACTATAAGCTTTGATGTTGTTATAATAGAAAAAGTTGAACAAGCATCAGCATACGACAATGTGTGGCTATGGGTTGTTTTAATTGCAGTAATCGCAGTTATAATCGCTTTGGCAACAAAAAAGAAAGGAAAAAATAAGTTTAAATAGTTAGATTTTTTTATTCTTTTATGCCTATTGATTTAAAACCTCATTCTTTAAAGTGTAATTCCAACTTTGCGGTTTTAAATTTTAAAGCACAGAAACTTGATAAATTTTTTTTATTTAGAAAATCTATAAACCATATTATGGCTCTTTTTATGAAAAAAAACTTTCTTTTTATTGGTTTTTTTATTTTTTTATTTTTGTTAAGCAGCAAAGATGTATCTGCAATTAGCCTTGTTGGTAATGTTGCAAGCCAGCAAACAAATGTATCTATATTTATCCTGCCTTCTTTGCCATCACTGACAATAATAAATCCTGAAAATAAAACTTATATTACAAATATCTCTCTTCCATTAATTTATTCTGCAAGTTTTATGGATAATGTCTGGTATAATCTTAATAGCTTGGCGAACATAACAATAACTTCCAGTTCAATCAAATTTAATACAAGTGAGGGAAGCAATACTCTTTATTTATACGCAAACAATAGTAACGGCATTACTGCAAAGAATATTACCTTTTATGTCAATCTTAGTTTGCTTATAATTCTCTATCAAAATTATAACGGACCGTATAAGGGAGCATCAACAGATTTTATACACGAAACATATGAAAATCTTCAAAATTTAAGCAATGTTTACCTTGAAGATACGAGATATGGAAAAATTTATTTTCTTCAGCCTATAAGTTTTACAGATGTGAATATTAATCGTACACTGGACTTGGATAATAATACAGAGATTTTGTTTAATAGGGTAGGACTTGATTCAGCTGTTCTTTCTAATTTCAACAAGCCTGCAACTATTCAGATTTATAATCTTTCATTTAATAATCCAAGAATACTGAGAGATGGCGCACCTTGTTCTGATTTAATATGCACTATAGAGAGTTATGCGAATGGCACGCTTAAATTTAATATTACACAATTCTCTTTTTATTCTGCTGATGAAACTCCAAGCCCTACTGCGATTATTGGCGGTCCAGGCGGAGGGGGCGGCGGTGGATGCTTAACTAACTGGAATTGTACTGATTGGGAACCTAAAATCTGCATAAATAAAACACAAACTAGAATTTGTGTTAAGGCTCAACAAAATTGTTCTGTGATAACAGATAAGCCTGATGAAAGCCGTGCTTGTGAAGGTGAAAAAAAAGAGTTTCCAGTACCAACACCTACATTAGAAACTAAGCGATGTTGTTTATTTGAAATATGTGGGTTTAGTTTTATCTTATGCCGGTATTGGTGGTTATTAATAATTGTTCTGCTAATTGCAATTATAATTGCAATAATTATTTTATCTAAAAGAGTTAGAAAAAGAACAATAAAAAAATTGAGTTTAAGTTTGCATAAGAAAAAATAGACTTAAATGTTTTGGTTTATATATGGAAAAGATTATTGAAGTATAAGTAGTACCTAAAATATAAATATTTAAATTTATTACACACTACACACGAAAAGCTTAAATACTTGCTTGTAGTACCTAATATGGGCTGAATAATGTTTATAGTTAAGAAAAAAATAGGCAAGCAAGAATACTATTATCTTAGGGCAAGCAAGCGCATTAAGGGCAAAATAAAAGCAATAAATATTGCTTATTTGGGAAAATCAAGAAAAGAAGCTGAAGAAAAAGCGCTTAAATTCTATTGGGAAGCTGAAAATATAGAAAAGATTAAAAATGAGGAGTTTGATAAGACTAATATGGTAGAAGAGACTAAGGCAACGAAAATAAATGTTGAAGAGCTGACTAATTTTTGCAAGCGAGAGGGTTTTGTTTTTAGGTCGAGCGAAATTTATGGAGGCTTTGCAGGATTCTGGGATTTTGGGCCACTTGGAATAGAGTTATTTAATAATATTAAAAAAGAATGGTGGAACTATTTTGTTCACCAGAAAAATAATATGGTTGGAATGGAAGCCAGTATTATTTCACATCCAAGAACTTGGAAAGCTTCAGGGCATATAGCAAATTTTGGGGATTGGATGGTTTATTGTAATAAAAATAAGAAATATTTTAGAGTAGATCATTTAATAAGTGAAATTTTAAAATTGAATGTAGAAGGCAAGAAAAAAGAAGAATTGCTTCATATATTAAAATCTGATAAAGACTCTTTTAAAAAAGCAGGTTATGACTTACAAGATGAAATTAAACAATTAAGTCTTATGTTTTCTACAAATGTGGGTCCTATGGAAGATGAAACTTCAAAAGCTTATTTGCGAGGAGAAACAGCTCAAGGAATGTTTATGGATTTTAAATTAATTCAGCAGACATCAAGAAAACAGCTGCCTTTTGGAATAGTGCAAATTGGAAGATGCTTTAGAAATGAAATTGCTCCAAGAGACTTTTTATTCAGAAGCAGGGAATTTCATATTGGAGAATTTGAGTTTTTTATTAATCCTGAAGAGAAAAAATGCAATCTTTTAGAGAAAAAACATTTGGATTTAAAATTTAATCTGCTTGATGCTGAAACACAAGTCGCTGAGAAAGACAATTTGAAGGAAATGACTATGAGTCACATGCTGAAAGAAAATAAGCTTGAAGAATGGCATGCTTATTGGCTCGCTGAACAGATTTTATGGTTTAAAAGTTTAGGATTGAATGAAATAAAAATAAGAGAACATAGAAAAGATGAGCTTTCACATTATTCTTCTGCTACTTTTGATATTGATTATGAATATCCTTTTGGAAGTAAGGAAGTTGCTGGAATTGCAAATCGAGGGCAATATGATTTAACACAGCACATGAAAGAAAGCGGGGAGAAAATGGAAATATTTGATGAGAAATATAAAAATAAACTTATTCCTAAAGTTATTGAACCCACTTTTGGAATGGAAAGAATTTTTCTTGCGGTGCTTACTAAAGCTTATTATTATGATGAAAAACGACAGAATGTTATTTTAAAACTTCCTGCTAAACTTGCGCCATTTAAAGCTGCTGTTTTTCCAATAATGAAGGAAGAGCAATATGAGAAGATTGCAAGCGAGATAACTAAAGACTTGAAAAAAGAATGGAATATTAATTATGATGTTTCTGGAAATATTGGAAGACGCTACGCGAGAAATGATGAAGTGGGAACGCCGATGTGTATTACTATTGATGAAGATACTCCTAAGGATAAATCAGTTACAATTAGAGACCGCGATACGACTAAGCAGGTTAGAGTAAAAATTACCGAGCTTAAAGAAGTTATAAGAAAAGTTATTGATGGAGAAGATTTGCTGAAATTAGGAAAGATTGTTGAGACGAGAGTGAAAGAGGAATAGTTAAAACCTAATGGATATATCCTTTAACTTCTGGGATATGCTTTTCTACAAATTCAATAATTTCTTTTTTGAATTGCGTATTTAATGCAATGCCTGTAAATTTTGGCTTTTTATGAATAATTATCCAATGATTCTTTAATAATTCTTTAATAATTCCTTCAAGATTTTGAAATCTCTTAAAATGCTCAAGCCTATCGTAGCAAGCATTCCAATTATTTTTTCTTCCTAATTTGAACATCACCCGCGCTTTTTCTAATTCAAAAGACATAAAAATATGTGGATTTTGATTTATTTAAATGTTTCTATTGCTGATAGTTGCTTTTATTCTATGGAAAGATTTATAAATCCCATGCAGTTTAAGATAGCATCATGAAAATAAAAGAAAATAAGTCATTGTTTTTGCAGCAGTTCGGGGATACCCCTCAGCTTAGGGTTTTGGATTTTCTCATTGATAATCATTTCTTTGATTTTCCTATTACTGAAATTGCGAGGGGAAGCAATGTTAGCTATAATTCTCTTAAAGTTTTTTTTGGAACTCTTGTGAGCTCTGAAATACTTGTCAAGACTCGAAAGCTTGGAAAATCGGATTATTACAAACTGAATATAAAACACCCCTTTATTAGTAATCTTATAAAACTTGACTGGATTATGACAAAGAGAAATATTGCTCCAGAATTATTTTCAGAAACTAATGAGACAGTTTTGGCTTAAGCGAATTTGTTGAAACTTGGAAAGATTGTTAAGACGAGAGTGAAGGAAGAATAAACTTTAAACTTTAATAATACTCTTAGAAGCCAATTTTCTTGTTTCTAGTTTTGTCAGCTCCCAATCAAATTTTATCAGTTTTTCCACAAAAGGATTCTTTTTGTTTAACTTAAACAATTTGGCATTTCCTATTTCTCTTGTAGGTACAATTATATTCTTTTCCAAGAGTTTTTTCCATATTGAGGTAAAGGCGCTCCAACCGACTCCTGCTCCTCTTGCCACTTCAGTCATGCCGTAGTCAAACATCTGGCCTTCTATTAAAAAATCCAATACTTTAATATAGGGAGAACTGCCGAAGTATTCTACGAATATGCTTTGTTCTTCTTCCATAATCGAATAAGAAAACAGGAGTTTATAAGCCTTTCTATTTTGTTAATCTAGGTTAATACTTTGAGGATTACTAAAACGGAGTTATTTTTAAGAAAGTTATATAAATTAAGAATATTGTTAGATGATTATGGCATTAGAAGAGGATATAAGAAAGTTTATTCTGAGCAAACTTGCAAGGCACAGAATATGGATGCATAAGCATACGAGTATACATAATCTTCCAAAAGGCATGCCTGATTATTTGAGAAGCAGAAAAGAAGTGCGATTTGTTATAGATGATTTGTTAAAGCAAAAAATATTACTGGCCAAACCCACGAATTATGGCTTAGAAGTTTCTTTAAACATACTGAAGAAAACTGAGATTGAAAAATTTATAGGAGTTTGCTGAAAGGAGGATTAATGAAGAATAAAATGAATTTTATAGATGAACTTAAAACAAGAAGAGACTTATTGAAAGATTCAGAGAATCTGATTGCGGTTTCTGAATGCTTTTCGCTTGATAAAATTTCTCAAAGAACTAGAAGCAATCCAAATTATCAAGCAGAAATAGAGGAACTTGAACAAAGAAAATATAGAGCTTATAGTTCTTGTTTGAATAGAAACTAATTTTGGCTATTTTCTTAAGAAAACTAATGGCATTTATTTTTACAAATGAAGATTTAAAAATCCTGCTTTCCTATTATTTTTATGAACGAGGTGTGGTTATATTCTTTAGTTAGCGTATTAATTGTTAGTCTTATCTCTCTTTTAGGGGTTTTTGCACTTGGAATTGCTGTGGAAAAATTAAGAAAAGTTCTTATTTATTTAATTAGCTTTTCTGCTGGAGCACTTTTTGGCGATGCATTTATTCATCTTTTTCCTGAAATTATAAAAAATGGCGGCTTCGGTGTAATGAGTGCAATTTATATTTTGATAGGAATACTTATGTTTTTTGTTCTTGAGAAAGTCATCTGCTGGCAGCATTGTCATATGCCTATTACAAAAACTCATGTTCATACTTTTGCTTACATGAATTTAGTAGGAGATTCTCTGCATAATTTTATTGATGGACTGATTATCGCAGGAGGTTATCTTGCAAGTATTCCTGTCGGTATTGCTACGACTATTGCTGTCGTTTTGCATGAAATTCCACAGGAAATTGGAGATTTTGGAATATTGATTCATGGTGGATTCAGCAAAAGAAGAGCGATATTCTTGAATTTTGTTACTGCTTTAGTAGCAGTTCTTGGAGCAATAGTTGCTTTGCTTTTAAGTGAATATATTCCAAACATTCAGAGGATTTTACTTCCTCTTGCAATAGGCGGATTTTTGTATATTGCTGGAAGCGATCTTATTCCTGAGCTTCATAAAGAAACTAAAATTTGGATTTCGATAGGGCAGATAATTACTTTTGTTTTAGGAATTTTAATTATGCTGGCTTTACTGTTGCTGGAGTAAAAAGGTTTGTTTTGAAATTGAAGATTGCTTACGCATGCTCAGCAATCTATTTTTAGAAAGCATTAAGTGTTTGAGATTTTGAAAATAAGAATTTGCTTACCTCCTTAAGGGCTAGCTATTGCAAGAAAGTTTAAGCTTCTTAATGAAATGAGCTAAACAATAAGATTATATTTTATTTCTAAATCGTGGTTTAATACCTCGCAGCTTGCTGCGATTTAGAAAGACTAAAATTGCTGGTCGCGAAGCGAAAAATTTCATGATAAATACCCTGTAGCAAGCTACCAATGTCATTAAGTTAAGCCTTACTTCTTTAAAACGATAATGAAAACTTTCTTTCCAATATGTTTTTTTGGTGCATCAACTTTCGCTCCATTTCCATAGGGCATTATTCTTTTTTCATAAATCTCTTCTACATTGTCTTTTATTTCCACCTTACCACCTTTTACCGCTTTAATGAGACGAGATTCCTTAACTTAATGGAATTGAGCAAGCTATAGGGATAATGAAATTTTAGGCAATTTTTTTATTGAAGGGGGGTAAAGATAGATTTTTAAAATTAAGAAAACTATTACTAATATGAACAAAAAATTATTAAGAGTTTTTGAAATAATCTAATGGATTATGGGTTTTCTAGCAATAGGCTTATTGATTTGGAGGATAATAATAACTTTAAGGATGTAATGATTAAAATGGAAAAAAATAAAGAATGCGTGTTTTGCAAGATTGCTAGAGGTGAGATTCCTTCAGCGAAGATTTATGAAGATAATAATTTTTTTGTTATTAATGATGCTCATCCCGTGAGCGATGGACATTGTTTAGTTATTCCTAGAAAGCATTATGAAACTATTTTTGATATGCCTTCAAGCTTGGGAACAGAACTTGTTGGAATTATTAAGAACCAAGGATTAAGATTAATAAAAGAAGGAAAAGCAGAAGGAATAAAAGTCGTAAGCAATAATTATGAAGCTGCAGGGCAAGTCGTGAAGCATCTGCATGTTCATGTTATTCCTCATAAGGCTGGAAAGAGTGTTGGGCATGTTTAAAAATAAATATCCTCTCTTTTGTTTGGGAGTTTATATTATCGCTTTCGTTATTGGAGCCATAAAACCTTGGTATTTTCATGATTGGATTCTTGAAAGCTTTTTACCCATATTAATTGTTCTTGCTCTTGTTTTTACATACAGAAAATTCAGGTTTTCTAATACTTCTTATACTTTGATTTTAATTTATTTGATATTTCATACAATCGGCTCTCATTACACTTATTTAAATATGCCTTTTACAGAAAATCTCTTTGGTTTAGAAAGGAATTATTATGACCGGTTCGTGCATTTTCTTTTTGGCTTGTTTATGTATTTTCCAATAATAGAACTTTGCAAGCAATTTTTAAAGAAAAAATCAGAATGTTATTATGCAATAATTGCTATTTCTGCAATTGTAACGCTGGGTTTTCTTTTTGAATTGCTCGAAGGATTGGTTTACTTATTTTTTAGAAACACAGAAGTAATAGAAGCCTATTTGGCTGCCCAGGGTAGAAATGTGTTAGAGGATAGTTTTTATGATGTGTTTGTAAAGTTTATTGGCAGCTTGATAAGTGCGGGATTTGCGTATATTAGAAAATAATAAAAAGGTCTTGCTTCATGAGCGTAAACTATATAAAGTTTAAAACCCTCTTTATAATATGAAATTCTTTGATATAAATTCTTTAAATGAGGAACAGAAGTTTGCTCTTTTTTATGGAATTATGCTCGGGGATGGTTGTTTGTCTAAATATCAAACTAAGGACCATGGAGAAAGATTTTCTGTAATTATAACTGGCTGTGCTTCAGACGATTTGCCTTTTTATGAACAAGTTTTAACTCCTTTATTAAAATCCTTTGGAAGAAAATCGGTTTCTATAAAATTACGAAAAGATTGTGGTGCAATAGAAATAAATTTTCCAGACAAGATTTTATTTGATAGAATTAATTCTTATGGTTTTATTATTGGTAAAAAAGGTCCTAAAATTAATATTCCTAAATGTTTCTATGAAAAAGATTTATTGAGATATATTGTGGCTGGATTTATGGCTACAGATGGAAGTTTAGTTTTAACTAAAAATCCTAATAAATATTATCCACGAATTGAAGGAAATGGTATTTCTGAAACTTTAATAAAACAGATTCAGGAGTATTTTTTAAGCCTTGGAATGAACGGAGCTTTTTATTTAGCTAAAAGAAAAAATGTTAATTCTAAATATAATACTCAGCAGCAATATAGATTTCAATTTAATGGAAAAGACAATTTATTAAAATTTAATGAACTTGTAGGTTTCGCTAATCCAAAGCACCAAAAGAAGTTTGAAGATTTTTTGGATTATGATACTCACTATAACCGAAAGATAAAAGGTATACCCTCTCAAGAACAGAGGTTTGTGAGATTAAATATTTTTAGTGGCTGGAGAGGGAGTTGAACCCTCGACCTTCGCCTTATGAGAGCGACATTCCACCGTTGAACTACCCAGCCATAAAAAAGCTAATTAAAGAAGATTTTTAAAGGTTAGTAGCTTGAATTATTTAACTTAAAGAGGAAATATGAATAAAGAAACAAGAGAGATTATTGGTGTTATTGCAGCTATAATCTCTTTATTAATTGCTTTGGGATTTGCAGTTTTTATAATTAAATTAGCATTTTTTTCATAACATGAATATTAAATTACTGCAAAAAATTGCAATTGCAATAGGGATTTTCATGATATTTCTCTTGGGAATTCTTGCTTTAAGAGCTTGGAAATTAATATAATGAAACTTTCGGATAATTTGACTATAATCTCTTCTGTTCTTACTTTAATTTTATCCTTGCTTTTAATCGGAAGGGTTATAAATACTTCCTGCTTTTCTTGGATTGATTATGGTGCTATGTTTGTTACACTTTTTACAAATTTAGGAATAAATATTACTGCGGCATTAGGGAAATAAAAATAAACATGAAAGTAATGAATGTAGTTTTTGGAATTGGAATCGCTGTGATTCTGTTTATTGTAGTTATGCTTGGAACGCAAGTTTTTTACAAGGAGCCGCTTTATGAAGATTTTTGCAATGTCTCTTATTATGACAAGCCTGTTGGAATATATGATTCAACAATCTGTGCGGATAATATGACGGTTGGAGTATGCAATGCTCTGATTAAAGAAAAGCAGAGCACTTTGGATAAGCAGAATCAAGAGCAAGAGAGATGCAATAAACAATTTATGGATATTTCAAAAATTTATGGAAAAAAACTTTTTGTGATAAATAACATAGCAGGGATTATACTAGTTATTGCAAGTCTATTTTTATTTTCTATGGTTAATATTGCTGCAGGAACTGCTTTTGCAGGTTTAGTATTAATCATATATGGTTTTATGAGAGGTTGGCAGGGAACAGGAGATATTTTGAAATTTATTGTTGCCTTAATTGTTGCGATACTTTTTATTATTTTTGCAGTTATAGTAAATAAACGATATAATAAACCGAATAAAATTAGGAGAGCAAAATAATGGTTGTTAATGCAATTAATGCTACCGAAGCTTTATCCGGCATCAATTGGGCAAATGTTCTTTTAGGAATTCCTGCGATTAATGAACTTCTGCAGATTGGAAAAGCAGTCGGAATTGCTGTGCTGGTTTATATTGTCTTTTTGATTATACGAAGCATAACTCAAATACTTTATTCTTATAGATTTAAGAAAGTCGCAAAAAATGTTGAGCAGATTAATCAGAAGATGGATAAATTAATTTTGGCTGTTACCAAGAAGAAATAGATATTATGTAAACTTTTTCAGCTTTACAGAAATATTTAAATAGTCTTTTGGGGTAATAGAAGTATGAAAAAAAAGAATAGGGCTATTAAAAAAACTTCTGAAAAAAAAGTTTCTAAATCAAGAAATTTAGTTATTGTGTTCACGATATTAGTGCTGGCTATTGCGGGATACACCTACTTTTATAATTATGGCTTTCAATTGCCTGCATATCCTCTTAATTCACCTAATCTTATTGGGCATTATACTTTTGATGGGAATGTTTTAGATTCGTCCTTGAGCCATAATAATGGAGAAATAATTGGTTTGTTGGATTGTAATTCTGCAGGAATTATTGGACAAGCTTGTAAATTTAGCGGAGATTCTTCAGTAGCCTTGAATAATCTAAATGTAAACTCTACAAACAGAGCAAAAACCTCTGTTGCTTTTTTAATGTATTGGGATGGTACTGACGGGGTAATGCCTCTTGGCTGGGGAAATTCAGCAACTGGAGAAAGAGGATTTTCAAATTTATATTTTTCTAAGGGCTATTTTGGAATAAGCTCTTACGAATCGGGAATACTGGGAATTAGTTCTTCAAATCTTAAGAATAAATGGGTGTATGTTGTTGCAGTATTTTCTAATGATATACCTAGCGCATCAAATAGCGCTATTTATTTAAACGGGATTAAACAAAATTTAGTTCAGCAGATTGGAATTAATTCTGGATCTGTTGAATATGCAACTGTAAGTAATTCACTTCAAATAGGTTCGAGCGCAACAGGCATGTATAAATTTTCAGGAATGATTGATGATTTTAGAGTATTTAATATAGAATTGAGCCAGAATGATGCTCTTGAGTTATATAAGGAATTATAAGATTTTTTAGGAATTTAATTCTTATTAATATATCAATAATTACACATAATTTAAGGGTACTCTGAAATAATATTCGGGGATAGGCAAAACATCAATTCGAGGGTCATTCTTATAGTCAGAAGAGTTTTTAAGAGAATAAATTAAAAGAACTATCATCTACTTGAAAGTGTAATTAATGTAATAATAATTTGTCAGATTAGTTTGAGTATTTTCCTAGTTTAGTCTCAAGAATATAAAACTTTATAACTCCATTTAAGCATTAATTAATATGATAAATCAAATGAATGCAAAAGAGGTAAAAGAGAAGATATTAAAGTATCTTAGTGAAAAAGGACCTGTTCTTCCAGTTAATGTAGCTAAGCATATTGGATTAAATAGTTTGTTTGCTTCTGCATTCTTATCCGAACTTTCTTCTGAAAAATTCGTAAAAATAAGTGATATGAAGGTTGGTGGAAGCCCGCTTTACTATTTGCCTTCAAAAATAAATATGCTTGAAAATTTTATAAATAGTCTTAATGGAAGAGAAAAAGAAGCTTGTTTATTGCTTAAGGAAAAAGGTATTTTAGAAGATGTAAACCAGCATCCTGTTATACGCGTTGCTTTGCGTGCACTTAAAGATTTTGCAATTCCATTTAAAAAAGATAATCAAGTATTTTGGCGATACTTTACATTCAGCGAAGAATCAGTGCGAGAAAAAATTGAAGGTCCAATAGAAATTAAAAAACACGAAATCGAAGCTCCAAAGGCTGAAGAAGCTGAATCTGCTCTTAAAAAACAGATTGAAGAAAAGAATAATGAAAGAACAGAATTAGATAAGATAAGACAAGAGTTGGAATTAGAAAGAAATGAGCTTAAAAAACTTAAAAAACAGATTGAAGAAAAGAATAATGAAACGAAAGAAAACATTAAAGAAAAAGAAACAAAAGAAAAGCCAAAAGTTAAGATAAAATTAAAACCTCTTGCAGATGAAAAATTTCTTAACGAGATAAAAGGGATTCTTGAGAGAAAGAAAATTGAACTATTGGCAATTGAGAGTTTTGACAGAAAACAGGTTTTTGCAAAAGTAAAATTAAATAATCAGGATCATTTTTTTGCAGCTTATGACAAAAAACGAATAGATGACGAAGATCTTTTTAAAGCCTATAAAAAAGCTCAAATTCTTGGGCTGCCTTATTCAATATTGGCTAAAGGAGACACTTCAAAGAAGACTAAAGAGGCAATAGATGCTTATAAGAAGCTCGCTTCAATAGAAAAAATAGAAAACTCGGATAATCTTGAACAATAATATTTAAAAACCTACAAATGACTCTATTTTAGTACAATGGGAAGAATAAAAAGCACATTAATCAAAAGGACAGCAAAATCCTTGTTTAAAGGAGAAAATAAGTTCAAAAAAGAATTTGATACTAATAAGTCTCTTTTGGGTCATTCAATGCCAAGCAAAAGACTTAGAAATAGAATTGCCGGTTATGTAACACGATTAATAAGAAATGATGAAAAAAAGAAGGCTATATTTAAAAGTGAAATGACTAGTTAAATAAAAAATCCCCCTCACAGCAAACTGAGGGTATTTTTTAAGTCGCGAAAATTTGAAAAATTTTCGGGTCCCAGAAAATCCAAAAATGTTGGAGGATTTTCTTGGCCTTAAACTGGGACGTATCGCAGTAGAGCTGCGAGAGTATGAAACCCAATTTAAGCAATCAGAAATAACAAAGAACCCAAAATGGTAGAGGAAAGTGAAAACTTAAGTGATGAAAGAGAAGATACAAATATAATTTTCATAGGCGAAAAGCCTTTTATGAATTATGTTACTGGCGTAGTTACTCAATTTAAGCTAAAAAATCAGAGTGAAGTTATAGTCAAAGCAAGAGGAAAATTTATTTCTCGGGCAGTTGATGTTGCTGAAGTTTCTGCTAAAAAATTTCTTAAAGAAGAAAATATTAAAGTTAAGCATATTCAAATTGATTCCCAGGAATTTGAAAACAAAGAAGGCAAAAAAGTCAATGTTTCTACGATTGATATTATCTTGAAGAAAGATTAGTTCTTATTATTAATCTGCATCGTTAATTTAAAACAATTTGGTCAGACTGGTTAGCCTATGCTTTGAAGGGTTCAGAGTAGCCTTAAGAATTGTTCAGCCTTATCCTGCTTACTCGTTTTTATTAACAAGAGTGGAGCGAAGTTTTTTACAATTAATAATACTAAGAAAGATTATAGAATACTTTTCCAGTTAAGCTCGTAATAACTAACGTCTTCTTCAGAATCGACTATTGCTAAGAGAAGAATCTTTTTTGTTGAATGAGCGACTCGAGCTTTAGATGTGAGAGTTATGGGTTTTAGCTTTTCATTATAATGGATTGCATGCAAAAGATATTTTGCGTGATTCTTGCCTGGCGCGTCGCCTGGCATGTAAACACGAAGATCTGTTCCAAATTTAAGGCCTTCTTTAAGAATATAACCTTTTTTTCGCAGGTCTTTGAATGCTAGATAAGAATTATGCTCTGCCCTGAATTTTTTAAGAAGCTCATCAAAGCTTATTTTTTTGTCATTTTTTCCGATAAGTTCTGCTTTGTGACTTTCAAGCAAAAAAAGAACTTCATAAATTGAATAAATTACTTTGCCTTCTTTGATTTTACCGAAAAAGCTCTTGCTAGCAAGCTCTTGAGCTTCTATTTTATTAGAATGAAAGCTGTTTCCTGTTTGATAGATTTCGAATTTTGAGTTTGGCATTTTGTGCAGGGTGATTTTTGGTTGTTTAAACGAGTTTTATATGTTGCATTTCTTTTTTAATAATCGGAAGTTTTTCTTTAATGGTCTTCCAGAGAGTTATCAAGCTTAGATTAAAATACGAATGAGTAATAAAATCTCTAAATTGTGCCATATCAAACCAGGGAATATGCTTATTTTTCTCTTTTAATGCTCTCGGAATATTCCTGCTTGCTTCGCCGATTATTTCAAGCCTTCTTATTACAGCATCTTGAAGTTGTTTATTTTTCTTTAATTCTTCTTCGGAGATATTTTGCATATAATTCTCTATATTGATTATACTTTCTTTTATATCATTCAAGTATAGTTTGTAATCTCTTTTCATTGTAATATAGTTATTTCATCATTTAATATACGATCTTTTAACTCCTTTCTTATTGTTTCATATTCTACCAAGTCCACTTTTCTTTTTATTGTTTCTTGGAGTATCTGCCTTAGTCTTATCAGCGTAAGCAAGTCAGTACCATTATTAATTTTTATTAAAATATCTATATCACTTTTTTTCTTATTTTCGCCTCTTGCGAAACTTCCAAATATGCCTGCTTTTATAACTCCATAGGATTTTAACACAGGAATTATCTTTTTCTTTAGGACTTCTATGCTTTTCTTGATTTTTTGATTATTTTGGTTTTTGTTTGTCATAAAAAGAATAGGTGTTTGTGCTTTAAAAATATGCTTGTTAAGTCTTAAAGGCAGGAGGATTTTTTATTTTTTTCAGAAAACTATTTAAACCTAACCTCCTTAAATTATCTATGGAAAATAGACCAGTATCTGTAATGGTTCTCGGATTAGTGCTAGTCATGACTCTCTTATAAGAGTCATTTTAATTTTCTATAAATTCTAATTTTGAAATTAAAATGATTAAACATTTATGTTCTGTGAAGCTTAAGCAAAATTCAGGGTTAGAGATAGCTTGTCATCCTGAAGCGACTCATTTTATATGCGAGTCTGGCCGGGTTCGGTTTTACCGAGTAAACCCCCAGCCTTCTGAAAAAATGCATGAAATACCGCGAGGAACTAATACTATTCAATTTGATACTTATATGGAGCATCGCGGATGGATAAATTATGGAGATATTGAATTCAAAAGTCATAAAGGCAATATTTTAAAAATAGAGAATTATAATAGATAATAACAAATAACAAGATAATCAAAAATCTACGTATTTCCCTTCGGGTTCAACTTGAAGATTTTTGATACTCAGAAAATTCTTAATTTTCTGATTGTTATTTTTGTAAACAAAAACAACATGGTTAAGAAAGAACAAACTAAAGGGAAGTTGAAACCTCAAGCTGCAAAAACTAATGTTTTTGGAGCCCCAGAAAACAATAAGTTTTCTGAGGAAACCGTAGGTGTCTTAGGTAAAGATTTGAAAAAGCTTGAAAAATCAATAGAAGGCAAAGCTCTAGAGAATAAAAAACCCGAAAAGGCAAAAGCTTCTATCGAGATTAAAGGAAACATAAGTTCAGAAGAAAAAATTGATTTTTTTGCTTTAGAAAAAAAGTGGCAGAAAGAGTGGGAAGACAAGAAGATTTTTGAAGTAAAAGAAGACTCAAAGAAAAAGAAATATTATAATTTAGAAATGTTTCCATATCCATCAGGAAGCGGACTTCATATGGGTCATGCTTTAAATTATACTATTGGAGATATTTTTGCGCGATTCAAGAGAATGAACGGATTTAATGTTCTCTACCCTATGGGTTATGACGCATTTGGATTGCCTGCGGAGAATGCTGCAATAAAAGCCAAGGAACATCCTAAGAAATATACTGAAAAATCTATGGCTAATTTTACAATGCAACAAAAAGCATTAGGGCTAAGTTATGACTGGAGCAGAAAAGTTGTAACCTGTGAGCCAGAATATTATAAATGGAATCAGTATTTTTTCTTGAAATTTTATGAAAATGGACTCGTCTACAGAAAAAAAGCTGCTGTTAACTGGTGCTCTAAATGCCAGACTGTTCTAGCTAATGAACAAGTGCATAACGGAAAATGTTGGAGGCATGAAGATTGTGAAGTTGAACTAAAGCAGCTAGAACAATGGTTTATTAAAACTACAAAATATTCTGAAGAGTTTCTTGAAAAAGCAAAAAATTTGCAGTGGCCTGAAAGAATAAAAATCATGCAGGAAAATTGGATTGGAAAAAGTTTTGGAACAGAAATTGAGTTTGATATCAATGGAAAAACATGGTCTATATTTACAACTAGAGCAGATACGATTTATGGAGTGACTTTTATGGTTGTTTCAGCACAGCATCCAAAACTTTTTGAATTGGTTACTAAAGAATATAAAAGCAGAGTTGAAGCATTTTTGAAAAAATTAAAATCTGTTTCTGAAAAAGAGCTTGAAGAAATGGACAAGGAAGGAGTTTTTACAGGAAGCTATGCAATTAATCCATTAACAAAAGAAAGAGTGCCTGTTTGGGCTGGAAATTTTGTTGTTGCAGATTATGGCGCTGGAATGGTTATGGCTGTGCCTACTCATGATCAGAGGGATTTTGAATTCGCGAAAAAATATAAGATTCCTATGAAAATTGTTATTCAGCCAAATGAAGAAGGCAATGAAATTAGCGAAAAAACTATGAAAGAAGCTTATACTGAAAATGGAGTTCTTGCAAATTCCGGAAAGTTTTCTGGAATGGAAAATCATAAAGCTATTGGGGAAATAACTAATTATCTTGAAACCAAGAAACTTGGAAAGAAAACTGTTAATTATAAATTTAGAGATTGGCTTGTTTCAAGGCAAAGATACTGGGGAACACCGATACCTATAATATATTGTGACAAGTGCGGACTAGTTCCTGTTCCTGAAAAAGACCTTCCTGTTTTGCTTCCTGAAAAAATTGAGTTTGGAAAAGGAAATCCACTAGCAACTAATAAAGAATTTTTAAATACAACTTGTCCGAAATGCAAAAGCAAAAATGCAAAACGAGAAACAGACACCATGGATACTTTTTTTGATTCGAGTTGGTATTATCTTCGATATTGTGATAATCATAATAGCAAAGAAGCATTTGATAAAAAGAAAGTTGAATATTGGATGCCTGTTGACCAGTATATTGGTGGAGCAGAACACGCGTGCATGCATTTGATTTATGCAAGATTTTTTACCAAAGCATTGAGAGATTTAGGATATTTGAAATTTGATGAGCCTTTTATCCGATTATTTAATCAGGGGATGCTTCATGGGAGCGATGGAAACAAGATGAGTAAAAGTTTAGGAAATGTTATTAATCCTATTGAAATTATTGAAAAATATAGCGCTGATTCTCTTAGAATGAATCTTATGTCTTTAGCATCACCGGATAAAGATAGTATTTGGAGTGATAATGGCGTTGAATCAGTTTATCGATTGTTAATCAGAATAATGAGTTATTTTGCAAAAGTTAAAATCTGGAAATCTTCACCAAAAATTGAAAGCAAAGTGAATAAAACTATAAAAGAGATTTCAGAGGATATTGAAAATTTTAGGTATAATTTTGCAATTATAAAATTAAGAGCATTATTTGAAGCATTTGAAAATGAGAGTGAGATTGCAAAAAAAGACTTAGAGTCTTTTTTAAAATTACTTCATCCTATTTGTCCGCATATTACAGAAGAGCTTTGGCACGCTTTTGGAAATAAAACTTTTCTTTCGCTTGAAAGCTGGCCAATTGCTGATGAAAGCAAAATAGATTCTCGACTTGAAGAAGCAGAAAAGAATGTAGACAAGACAGTAAGTGATATTCTTAATGTTCTTAAGATTGTGAAAGAAAAAACAGGAAAAGAAGGAAATAAAATTTATCTTTATGTTATTCCTAATGAGCTTGCGAATTATAGTGCTGATGAGATTGGAAAGAGAGTTGTAAAAGAGATAAAAATATTTGCTGTGAATGATAAAAATAAATACGATCCACAACAAAAGGCAGGAAAGACTAAGTCAGGAAAACCTGCAATATATATTGAATGATCCTGAAGGTACAGAAAATTAGGAATTTTCTGTCTCTCAAATTTTTACAAATTTAAGAAAAAGCTTCAAAGTGCAAGTCGGGAAAGCCTGCGATTTTTGTTGAGTAGAGTTTTCTTAATCGAAAGGTTTATAAATATAACCTTATGTTATACTTTGTATAACTAAATGTATAATTAAACTTAACGCAAAAATGGAACTTAAAACACTTGCAAAAACGAGAAGAATAGGCGGTTCGATAGTTGTAACTATTCCCTCTAATATGGTTCAAAATGAGCAAATAGGTGAAAATGAAATCGTTGAAATAGAAGTAAAAAAATTAAGGAAAAATTATTTTGGGGCATTTAAAGGTATAGGAAAATTTTCAAAAGAAGACGAACTGGATACAGAATTGCAATGAAATATCTTATTGATTCTTGGGCATGGGTAGAATATTTTAATGGAACTTCTGCAGGAGTTCAAGTTAAAAATTTTTTAGAGGAGGATGAAATCTACACGACAATTCTTAATATTGCCGAGGTTATAAGTTTAGCAAAAAGAAGAAATCAAAATCATGAAGCAATTTATACCGCTATGGCTCAAAGGTCAAAAATGATAGACATCTTGCCGGAAACCTCTAAAAATGCAGGATTAATTCACGCAGAAATGCGCGGAAAGAAATCAGGTTTTGGTATGATTGATGCATTTATGCTGGCTGTGGCAAAAAAAATGAATGCAAAAATTATTACTGGCGATGAGCATTTTAAAGGAATTAAAGAAGCTATTTTAATAACAAAATGATAACACGCGAAGAGCTTATTAAAAAATATATTGAATTTTTCAAGAAAAAAGGACATAAAGAAATTCCAAGCGCTAGCTTAGTTCCTGCTAATGATCCTACTGTGCTTTTTACAACAGCTGGAATGCATCCTCTTGTTCCATTTTTGCTTGGAGAAAAACATCCTCTTGGAAAAAGACTTGTTGATGTGCAGAAATGCATTAGAACAGGAGATATTGATGAAGTTGGAGATGATTTTCACCTTACTTTTTTTGAGATGCTTGGCAATTGGAGTTTAGGAGATTATTTTAAGAAAGAAACTATTGAATGGAGTTTTGAGTTTTTAACAAAAGAGCTTGGAATAAAAAAAGAGCAGCTTAAAGTAACCTGTTTTGCAGGAGATAAAGATGCATTTAAGGACGAGGAATCTGCCGAAATTTGGAAGTCGCTTGGGATTACAAAATCCAATATAAAATTTCTTCCTAAAAGTGATAATTGGTGGGGGCCAGCAGGAATAACAGGACCATGTGGACCAGACACAGAAATGTTTGTTAATGATTGTGAAATCTGGAATGATGTTTTTATGCAGTATAATAAAATTAGCGAAGGAAAATATGAACCTCTTAAGCAGAAAAATGTTGATACTGGAATGGGTGTTGAAAGAACGATTACTGTTTTTAATAACCTGAAAAATGTTTATGAAACAAGTTTATTTAAGCCGATAATAAAAGAAATAGAAAAAATTTCTAACAAGAAGAATCTTACAAATAATAAATCAGCAAGGATAATTGCAGACCATATTAAAGCAAGTGTTATGATTATCGGCGATGGAGTTGTTCCAAGCAATGTTGAAAGAGGTTATGTTCTTAGAAGATTAATAAGAAGAGCAATAAGACATGCTCATTTGCTTGGAATAAAAGAAAATTTTACAGCCAAGCTTGCTAATATTGTTATTGAAATGTATGAAAATAGTTACTTTGAATTAAAGAAAAATCGAAATATAATTTTAACAGAGCTGGATAAAGAAGAGAATAAATTCAGGGCTACTCTTGAAAGTGGAATGCGCGAGTTTGAAAGAATAACTAAAAATAAAAAAGAGGTTTTTGGTAAAGATGCCTTCTTACTCTATCAAAGTTATGGTTTTCCTATTGAAATGACCGAGGAATTATGCAAAGAGCGAAAAATTAAAATCAATTTAAAAGAATTTGAAGAAGAAAATAAAAAACATCAAGAACTTTCAAGAACAGCAAGCGCAGGGCAGTTTAAATCAGGGCTCGCGGATAACAGTGAACAAACAATAAAATTTCATACTGCTACGCATTTGCTTAATGAAGCTTTGAAAAAAGTTCTTCATGATGAGAATATAAAGCAAAAAGGCTCTAATATAACTCCTGAAAGAATTAGATTTGATTTTAATTTTGGAAGAAAAATTGAGAATGAGGAATTAAAGCAAGTCGAAAATTGGATTAATGACAAAATTAAACAAAAATTAAAAGTTGTTCGCGAGGAAATGCCTGTTAAGAAAGCTTTGGAAAGCGGAGCGCATGGCGAGTTTGGAGCAAAATATCCTGAAATTGTTTCACTTTATACTATTTTTGATAAAGATGGAAAAAAATATATCAGCAAGGAAATCTGCACGGGTCCGCATGCAAGCAACACGAGTGAGCTTGGAAAGTTTAAGATTGTTAAGGAAGAAAGCAGTGCCGCAGGGATTAGGAGAATCAAAGCTACTTTAGAATAAACTCTTGTTACAAACTTTATTCTAACCTAAACTATTCCTAAAAAAATTTTATAAAATTTATTTTATGGATGATTGATGTGATTATACTGTTTATCTATTGATTATACTGACGAAGAATCAAAATAATTTACTTAATAAAAGGTATAGCAAGAGGATACTTATAGATTTCTCCGCTACTTGCTTTAATCGATCCGATTATTTCAACAATAAGCGCAAAAATAGCCAAAGCCCAAATAATCGGTATGAATAAAAATCCAATGAGAATAAAAATAAGTGCAACCATTAGTATCAAGCATGAAATATAGTAAAGAATCATGCTCAACTGGAAGTTAAGCGCATTTTTTGCATTTTCTTTTATGAAATCTTTTCCTTTCTTATCGTTATATACTAAGAATATTATAAGCGGACCCATAAAGCCCGAAAATATTCCGAGCAAATGCGAAAGCATTCCAAGTGTTTTATCTTCATCATTTATCATTTTAGGATTAGCAAAATTATATTTAAATAGGTTTCTAAAAAAATAAAAGTAAAAAATTAAAATTTAACTCTTGCTCCAAGCAGCTATTCCATACATTATAAGATTAACTGGAGTAATTAAACATAGAATTGACCACCATCCTGGTTTATTAATGGCTTCAAACATTTTCCATTGCCAAATTATAGCAAATATGCCAAAAGCGATTATAGCTAAGAAATTAATAATTGGTATGAGGAATCCTATTAATAATAACCAAGGCCACCAAGGCATTTTTGATGCTCTAAAAGCAATCAATGCTGGTCCTATTCCAGGTATCCAGGCTAATCCTGGCATGCTATCTCCAGCCTTTTTGCCAATAGCCATAAATGCTAAAGCAGTATAAACCCATAAAATAGTTCCAATTATAAGAAATGCTACTAATGCGCCCATAATCATTTCTAAAATTCCCCCGCTTATTGGATTACTTACTGCCAAAATAAATTGGATAGTTAAAATAAGCGAAGTTAAGATAAATCCCCCTAATATTGTTTTATTTTTCATTTTTACCTCCTTTCAACTAAACTTAAAACTTATTCCAGCATCGCAAGCTTCTGCTTGATTTCATCGATTTCTTTTTCTATTTCGGATTTTCTTTGTTCTTTTATGACGACTTTTTTATGGAATTTATTCTCCTTGGTTTTTGTTTGCTGCTGCTCTTTTGTTTCTTTTAATGCGATATGAACTTCTTCTTTAGGCAGATTTTCTTCAACAGAAGCCACTAAATTAGAAAGCATTGCAAGGTCTTTCTTAATGTTTAATTTTAAAATAAATTCTTTTTTTCTTAGAACATCGTAATTTCTCAGATATTTTATTGTTTCAAGAAGATCTTTTTCAAGATTAAGAGATTCTTTTTTTATGAAGACTGCCTCATCTCTTTCAAGTTTTACGTGTATGCTGCTTGACATTTTAGGTTTAATTAAATTTTATTAAAAAGAGAATTATCGATGTTTGCAACTTTATCTTTAATTAGCTGCACTTCTTCTTCCCAGGATTTAAGCTCGTGATCCTCTTTTTCTTTTATCTCTTTTATTTTTGCAAGAGAACCTTCAATATCAGAAACCTTTATTTTTATTTCTTCAAATTTACCTACTGCTTCTTTGAATTTCTCTAATTTAACATAGACAGGCTCTTTATTCATAGAAACAGGTCTTGATGGGGGCATTGGCATTTCGCTTCTTTCAAAGGATCTTTTTTCACTAACATCTATTTTTCGAATTTCAAAATCACTTCTTTTAGGAAAATCCATGCTACTTTTAATCATGCCTCGATTCATCTCTTCATTTGAAGAACTTGAAGGAAGAGTAGGCAATGCAGAAAAATCCGATTTTTGAGATTGAGGCAGTTCTGGAAGTCTTGGCATTCCTGGAAGCTCTGGAAGACTTTCCATATTTTCGGGTACTGTCTGCTTTTTTTTAAAGAAGTTCATGTTAGTGATATTTGATTAATCTCTTTTTTATTAATTTTTAAAGGTAAAGGGTATTTTTAAATGTTATCCCCCTTTTTTTTATTATGGGCGGTAGTTCTAGTTTGGAAATCTTTAGAGAATTATTGACGAAGAGTTTTTAAATGCAGGTTTTATTATTCTTTTGTTATGCAAATAAATTTTCTAAAGAAGGTTGTTGAAAATACAGCAGGAATAGAGGCTGTTAGAATTGTAGACTTGCTTTACGGCAAAAAAGATGTAAATGAGTTTTTAATTGCGAAAAAACTGGCATTGACAATAAATCAGACAAGAAACCTGCTTTACAGGCTTTCTCATTTAGGGATAATTACTTCTATAAGAAAAAAAGATAAGCGAAAAGGATGGTATATTTATTTTTGGACTTTTAATGTAATGAAATCTCTTGAAGTCTTGGAGCAGACTTTAAGCAACGAGATAAATGCTTTAAAGATAAAATTAGAGGCAAAAAAAACCGAGCGATTTTATAAATGCAAAATCTGCGGTAGAGAAGCAAATGAGGAAACAGCGCTTCTTACAAACTTTGTATGCAGCGAATGCGGAGAAGTTTATGGCTTGGCAGATAATGCTCCTATAATTGAGGAAATCTCAAAGAAAATAGAAAAATTGCAAAAAGAGCTTAATTCAATATTAAATGAAATAAGGGATGAACAGGAAACTCTTGATAAAAGTCTTGCAAACCTGATAAAACGGGAAGATAAAAAGAAAAAAGAGCTTAGAAAGAAAAACATGAAGAAAATGAAAATGGCACGTAATAAGCTTAAAGGGAAAGTTAAGTTAAATACAAAATCAAAAAAATCTAAATCAAAAGTTAAAACTAAAAAGAAGAAGAAATAATATGAAAATTATGCTTAATTTTCAATTCCAGAAAATGTTATTTTCTGAGCCCAAAAATGCTTTTGCATTTTCAGGCATTCAACTCTTGCGAGTTGAAGATACTCGGCATAAGAGGTATGCCTTCGTAAAATGAAACATCATTTTAGAGTTTATGGTGTTGAGCCCCAGAAAAAAAATACGCTTTGGGCATGGATTCTTTCTTGGATTAGAAGCCTTAATTTAACTGGAGGGTTGATTTTAGTGAATATACTTATATTTATTTTAATATTTCTTTTAGAAATAATTTTTGGACAGCCAATTATTACTTCTCGTCTGGCTTTACAAGCAAATAATTTTTTTAATAATGGATATATCTGGACTTTGCTTACAAGTATGTTTATGCATGCAAGTTTTTTTCATTTGTTTGTAAATATGTTCTCGCTGTTCTTTTTGGGAAAATTTCTTGAAATGATTTTGGGAAAGAAAAGATTTTTTTGGTTTTATCTACTTGCAGGAATTTTCGCAGGATTATTTTTTGTTGTGCTGTCTTATTTTTTTGGTGGAAGCTTGATTGGCGCAAAAATATTTGGTGCTCCTGGTGTTTATGCTGTCGGCGCAAGCGGAGCAATTTTTGCTTTAGCAGGAGTCTTGGCTTTGCTTACCCCTAGAAATAGAGTATATCTTATTGCAGGGCCTCTCATTGCGCTAATAGCTGGGGCAGTAATAATGGCTTTTATACAAAATCAAGCTTTGTTAAACACTCTTGATTTTATTATTATGATTTATATTTTTATTTCAATATTCTCGATGTTTTCAGCTAATCCGAGAACACGCGCGATTTCAATACCGATTGCAATGCCCTTTTGGTTTTTGCCTATTGCTGCAATTGTGCCCTTAGTCCTCATTGGATTTTTTGTTGAGCTGCCTATTGGCAACATGGCACATCTTGGCGGATTTATTGCAGGAGCTTTATACGGGGTTTATCTTAGATTAAGATACAAGCGAAAAACAAGAATAATTAGTGAATATTTTTCGAGATAATTTTTTTAGAGAGTTCTGTTTGGTTGAATAAGAAAAAAGAAAAAATAAAATTAAAATTAGCTAAGTTTTGCTGAAAATGTTTGGGTTATAGGTCTAGGTTTTGCATCTTCTGTGAAGCAACATTTGCATCCTAATTCAGATTCTGTAACGATTGCGGTAGAACCAAGAACATTAGTTCTTATTTCTTCAAAAATATCCGATTCTATTACTTCAGAAGCAGGCACCCAATCATAAAATAATGTAAATTGTTTATCTGCCCATTCTGGATATTTATAAAACATAAATATTAAGGTATTTATTCCAGTTCCTCCACGAGATTTACAAGCAGAATTACAATCCGAGTACGTGTTAAGGTCAAGTCCCATAGTATCGCACTTAGCCATCATATTCAAAACACCTTGTGCTGTTATTGTTTTAGCAGCCACAGGCAAATCACTATAATTTGGACCTGTCATCATTGTTGTGGTTACTGCCGCAGCAACAATAGCTACGATTAAAGCAACACCAACAGAAACACTCATCATCTTTGTGAAACTAGGAGCACTCGGCTCTTCTGAAAATTTTTGATTTTTTGTCATATTTTTATTCATTTTCTATTACCTCCTTTCATTTCGTATGAAGAATCTAGGTTCTTCCTACCAGGTCACCATCTCCTAAGATAGTCACCATTTTTTTAGTAGTTTAATCTCCTAAGTATGATTTATACTTGGAAAGCTTAAAAAATTGAGGGGATAATATATATACCTTTCTGTTTTTAGATTTATATAAATATAATATGGCTAAGCAAAAAAAAGAGGATATTAAGAAAGAATTTAAGAAAATGGATAAACCGAGTTTTTTTATTAAAAATTTTAAAGATAGCTGGAATTTTATAAAATCGAGCAAAAAGCAAATTTATTTTGGGATTGGTATTTTTCTGGCTTTTATTGTGATATCGCTGATCTTTCCTGCTCCTCTTGCTTTAGAAGAGCAGATTAAAATTGCGCTTAGAGCACTTGCTGAAAAGGTTAATGGATTAGACGCATTGCAGCTTGTTGAATTTATTTTTTGGAATAATCTTTTTGTAAGTGTCATTGGAATTTTTTTAGGAATTATTTTTTGCATTGCGCCTTTTATTATTGCTAGTTCTAACGGATATATTCTCGGATATGTTATAAAGAAACTTGTTGAAAAACTTGGATTTTCCGATGGAATAATTAATCTGTGGCGGCTTCTTCCGCATGGAATTTTTGAATTGCCTGCTGTTTTAATCAGCTTGGGAATTGGAATAAAATTAGGATTAAGTTTGATTTCTTCTCTTTCTTTTTCAAATAAAAACTCTTTTAAAGAATTTGGAGAAAATATCTTAAAAGCATTTAAGACGACTATATTTATTATTCTTCCTTTGCTTTTAATTGCAGCTATTATTGAAGGCATTTTGATAAAAATGCTTGGTTAAAAACACTAAACTATAATAATTACCTTCTAATACCAACTATTTATTTTTACCTTATTTTAAAACAATTATTGCTAATTTTATTTTCGATAAAATTAGGTTTTATCATATAAATTATTAATAAAATTATCGAAAAGTAGTTGGTGGGTAAGAAGTTCTGAAAGATAGTTAATAGTTATTAGAAGTCTGAAGGTATTTTGGAAATCCAGAAAAGTATATAATTGTAGCCACTAACTAATTCGAGGGCATTATAGAATTAGTGCAGTTAAAAATAAGTTGTAAATTAAAAAATTAAAAAAAAAGATTTATAAAGAGGGTTTACATCCATATTTTAGAAAAAGATGGTGTGATGATGAATAAAAAAGCTAGATCATTATTATTTGTGTGCATTTCATTAGTTTTAGCAAGTTTAATTACCTTTGCATTTTATTCTTTTGTTTCAGCTGCGCCTCTTTTTTCAGGAGTTGGGATTATTAATAATACAGATATTTTTTACTCACCCTATGAATATATTAATTTTTCTGTAACTACTGTTGCTGCAGGTCCTGATAATGTTACTTATGTTCAAGTAAATCTTACTGCTATTAATGCTTCGGCTTGCGGTGGCACAGGTTATCTTAATCTTACTAACACAAGTGAATTGGGTGATGCTCCAGTAATTTGGATTGGCGGGTGCGCTGTTTCAACATTTTTTAATTATTCTATAACTATGCCTACACAAGTTTTAGGAAATAATTTTATGTTTATTGCATATAATTCCACAGGAGGAACTAATATTACTGCTGCTTTGAGTCCTATTTTGCTTCATAATATGGGCGTTCCCAACATGCCTCCTGGCAATCAAAGATTTGGAAATTTAACGACAAATATGTCTTTAGTTAGTAATTTTGCAAATGTTAATTTTATAATCCAGATAGAATTTAATGGCTCCACCCTTATAGGGCCGGGCGGAGGTACATCGCCATGGGAGGGATATCAACAGATAATGATGTTAAATTTTAGTTCATTAAATATGTCTTCTACGACTATAGGTGAAAGACTTGCAAATTTGCAATCTGCACTTCAAGTTAATATCACTCCACCACATCAGTTTGGAGTTACTAGAATTTATGTCAATGAAACAGCATTTGCAGAATTAAATACAAATACAACAATTACATTGAATAATCTACCTTTTTCTTCTCTTCCAATTATTACACCAGATAATGTAAGCAGAAATGCTACAGGGGTTATATTCACTTCTCAGACACCATTTGTTTTTAATATCTCACTGCCAAGTCCTACGACTGTAATTGTTCCAAGAGGAACTTTAGTATTTAGTGTTGTAGGTTTTTCAGGATATAATCCGGGAGATACTGCTAAGCCTTTGATAACTTTAAACAATCCCATAGGAAATTTAAAAAATGGTGAAAACACAAATGTTCTTGTAAATGTAACTATTAATGGAACAGGAACAGACCTAAGCTATGTTCAAATAGCCTTAAATTCAAGCCTAGTCAAAGTTTATAATGGTTCTCTTGGTTCTACAACAAATACCGCCGGTTGTTCAAATATAAGTTCTAATATGGAAATGTGGAATTGTGTATTCTTAGCTAATTTAAGCATTGGAACTTATACTATGAATGCAACTGTATGGGACTTTGGAGGAAGTTATCCTGGAAATTATAATACTAGCACGTTAATATTTACAGTTGATACAAGCTTACCCCAATTGAACTTGGTGTCTCCTGCAAATGGAACATATCAAAACAGCTCTGTTACTTTCATGTTTAATGCTACTGATGCTAATACTAATGTAGACTGTAATTTATATTTAGATAATGCAACAGGAAGTAATAATTTTACGATTGAATCTATTAATATGTCTATAAACCCTATTAATGTTTCTGGATTGTCTGGAATAGGGCAAGGCTTGCACAACTGGAGTGTTGAGTGTTTTGATGTGGCGGGTAATTATAATGCTTCAGAAGTTAGATATTTTATAGTAGACACGATTAAACCTTTTCCAAACATAACATCATTAACAAATGGTCAAAATTTAAGCAATGTAACAATCAGTATAAATGTAAGTGTTATTGAAGCAAATTATAACTATAGCACTATTGCTTTACTTAATTCTTCTGGAAGCAGTATGGCTGCTTCTTTAACAAATATAAGTAAGAATTTTAATGTAACGATAAATGCTCCTGCTGATGGAAATTATATAGTCAATGTGACTTCTTATGATCTTGCTGGAAATACAAATTCGACTTTAAGATCAATTACAGTGGATACAACTGCCCCAATAATAACTATAACTAACCCCGTAAATAACTCAGTGTATTATGTAAATCAATCAATATTGCTTTATTTTTCTGCAACAGATGCATTAACTTCAATTACAAGTATAAAATATAATTATAACATAACTACAAATATAACTTCTAGTTCTATAAGTAGTGTTTCAACAAATATAAGCTATAACTCTAGTGGTCTAAAAAATATTATATTCTACGCTAATGATAGTGTTAATAATTTAGCTACAAGAATTATACAGGTTAATATTTCTGACTTGCCTACAACCTCTTTTATTCTTAATGATACTACTTATAATGTTAGTTCAAGTGTTTCTAATATAATTGTAACTTATAATTCTACAATTCAAAATATTACTTTAACAAATACTTCCCAGATTGTTTCAATGGATCTATCGCAGCTATTAAGCAGTGGAAATGTAACTCTTGGGAGCAATAGTTTTAATTTAGTAACTCAGGGCACAAATAATTATAGTGCAAATATTCCTAATGGCACGATAATTTCCGGCGGGTCTTCTTGGGATGGAAAAATAACTTTGCCTACAATAAATATCTCTACCTTCACTGCACCTTCGAGCGGAACAACTAATATTGTTGTTCAGCTAGGTTCAACTATTCCTCTTAATTTTTCACAGCCTGTAAAAATTATTATTGGTGGAATGGCTGGAAAAAGCGCAGCTTGGAGTTCTGGGTCAACCACATTAACTACAATTTCTACACTATGCAACAATCTTACTAATCCAACAAATATTGATGCAACAACCATTCGAGAATGTTACATTGATTCGGGTAGTGATTTAGCAATCTGGACATATCATTTTACTAGCTTCGCAGCTTATACTCCTGCAACAACTACTACAACGACTACAACAAGTAGCAGTGGTGGTGGAAGTATTGCAAGCACTGCAGATTTAACAAATGGTTATACTGTCACATTATTTATTGGTGGCGTAATTGGCTTTAGAATAAATAATCAGTCACATACCTTTATTTTATTGGCTATAAAGGGAAATAATGTTACAGTACAATTATCTAGCACAATACAGAAAGCATCACTTTTGGTTGGAGAATCTAAGAAGTTTGATTTAACCGCAGATAATATTTATGATATCTTAGTAACTG
>Ga0209542_10003856_pt1 | contig 31562 bp, 32 predicted proteins | sample RifCSPhighO2_01_FD_184028 | JGI IMG/M metagenome (GOLD analysis project Ga0209542, IMG submission 184028) | Soil microbial communities from Rifle, Colorado - Rifle CSP2_plank highO2_0.1 (SPAdes) (version 2) | ecosystem: Environmental > Terrestrial > Deep subsurface > Rock core/Sediment ... | reverse complement strand
AATCAGCAGTCAAGCCGATTAGAACTGGTATCACGGTTTCAGGGTTTCCAACATTTTTGGTAAGCCACTTTGTAAAAGATTCGGGATCTGGATAAGGTAAGCCAGGTTCTCTATCTGTATTACCGATATTTTCTCTCACCCAAATCGGTGAATTCATGCATTTTATCCATAGCGATTGTCTTAAGTCCTCTGGCATAAGAGACTCATATCCCCATTCACCAGGATGGCACCCATCGCCTCTATCTCCTGGTCTTGGTTGACGATAATCTGAAATAATCTCGTTAATCTTAATTCCTCTTCGCCTTAAATAGGGAAATAGAACTTCTTTTAGAAAGCCGATGGAAGGTTTTGATGTATAAAATTTTCCTCCCTCAGAAGCAAACTCATTTTGAAGATCCACGGAAACGAAAGAGTATCGTTTTTCCAGCATAACTCCGTAATTATATCCTATACATTGAGATAAATTCTAGATGTTGTTTTTCTATTATTTTTAACCTGCTATTATTAATATATGCTGGCAAAGGTTTTTTCTTCGGCGATTGTTGGACTTGATGCAATTCCTGTTGAGGTTGAAGTAGACATTGCTTCTCAAGGCCTCCCGAGTTTTACAATAGTCGGACTTCCAGACAAAGCAGTCGAGGAATCAAGAGAAAGAGTAAGATCTGCGATTAAAAACAGTGGCGCAGATTTTCCCGCAAAAAGAATAACGGTAAATTTAGCGCCTGCCGATTTGCCAAAAGAAGGACCATCTTATGATTTGCCAATCGCTCTTGGAATTCTTCTGGCATCCGAGCAGCTCAAGGCAGAAATCGATGATGCTCTTTTTCTGGGAGAGCTATCTTTGGATGGAAGACTAAGGCACACAAACGGAATCTTGCCTCAAGTTATAATGGCAAGAAACCTGCCTGCCGGCAAGGCAGGTAAAAGACTTAATAGAGTTTTTTTGCCGAGCATAAACGCAAATGAAGCATCAATACTTGCAGGAATAAAAATTTATCCTGTTTCATCTCTGCTCTCTCTTTTCAAACATTTAACAGCGGCTGAGGAAATAAAACCGCAAAAACACATTAATATAAATTCTTTTCTAAAGGATGAGGTTTTTGATCTTGACATGAACGACATAAGAGGACAGGAGCAGACAAAAAGGGCTTTGGAAATTGCAGCGGCCGGAGCTCACAATATTTTATTAAAAGGGCCGCCGGGCGCCGGAAAAACAATGTTAGCGCGAACACTTCCATCAGTCCTTCCAAAACTTACTTTCGAAGAGGCATTGGAAGTTACAAAAATTTATAGCATCTCAGGTCTTTTGGATAAAAAATCTCTTGTAATAAAAAGACCATTTAGATCTCCTCATCATACAACTTCACATATTGGGCTGATCGGAGGAGGAAATGTTCCAAAACCCGGCGAAATATCCTTAGCCCACAGAGGCATATTATTTTTGGACGAGTTTGCGGAATTTCCGCGCCATGTTTTAGAGGCATTAAGACAGCCAATGGAAGATGGTGAAATTACAATTTCAAGAGCAAGCGGACGAGTGCTTTTTCCTTCTAAATTTATGCTTGTTGCGGCGCAAAATCCATGCCCATGCGGATTCTATGGAGATAAAACTAAAGAATGTAAATGCAATTTGAGTCAAATACTCAGGTACCAGAAAAGAGTTTCAGGTCCAATGCTTGATAGAATAGACATTCATTTGGATGTTCCGTCTGTAAAGACAGAGAAACTCGTCTCAAACGAGAAAAATTTAAAAGCAGAAACATCAAAGGAAATAAGAAAAAGAGTACAAAAGGCAAGAGATATGCAGCTTAAAAGATTTAAAAAGAAAAAAATTACATCAAACTCCGAAATGACAACACGCGATGTAAAAGAATTTTGTGCGCTATCCCCCGAGAGTCTGGAAATTCTAAGGCTTGCGGTCGAGCGAATGAATTTATCTGCCCGATCTTATTTTAGAACAATAAAGATAGCCCGAACTATTGGAGATTTGGAAGAATCTGTAAAAATAAAACCCGTTCACATCGCAGAATCCCTCCAATACAGACCGAAACAGGAAACAATATAGCTATGCTACAATAAATGGTAATGGAAAAAGGTCTGTCCGCCAAAGATGTAGAGGAGGGAATCAGAAAGTTCGGCAAAAACACTATTTCTCAGGGTCGGGCATTTTCTCCTATTAAGCTCTTTCTTTCCCAATTCCCAAGCTTTATAAACTGTATCCTATTCCTAGCCTCTATTTTCTCTTTTTTTATCCGAAACTATATTGACGGCTCATTAATTTTGGTAATTCTCATATTGAGCGCTTCTTTTTCTTTTCTTCAGGAATATAGAGCCGAGAAGGAACTTGAAAAATTAAAAAATCTCATAGCTCCAGCAAGCCGAGTGCTTCGAGATGGGAAGGAAATGGAAATTCCAAGCGTTGATATAGTACCGGAAGATATGGTAATTCTCAACGAGGGAGACAAAATTCCCGCAGATGGAATAATCGTTCACAGTTCGGATTTTGAAATAGATGAATCGATAATCACAGGCGAATCTGCTTCTGTTATAAAAGATTTACATGAAGAGGTATTTTCCGGAACCTTAGTTATTAAAGGTAAAGCCCGTATAAAAATCACGAAGACAGGAAAAGACTCAAGGCTCGGAAAAATTGCAGAAACTTTATCCCAGATAGAAGCTGACAAAACCCCTCTTCAAAAGCAGCTGGATAAAGTAGGAAAAATAATCTCCATAATAATAGTTACTATTGCATCTCTTTTGGTACCTATAGGTGTATCAAACGGCCTTCACTTTTTCCCCTTAGTTCTTTTGGCTGTTAGTATTGCGGTTGCAGCAATCCCTGAAAGTCTTCCCGCAGTTATTACCATAACTTTGGCAATCGGAACTTCCCGCATGGCAAAAAATAAAGCGATTGTCAGAAAAATGGCATCGGTTGAAACTCTTGGAGCAATTCAGGTTCTTCTCATTGATAAGACAGGCACTCTTACCCAAAACTCAATGCGAGTCAAAAACTTCTGGATAATGGATAAGAAAAAGTTAAAACAACTTCTTATGACTGCCGTTTTGGGAAATACTGCATCTCTTATAGAAAAAGCATCAGAAAACAAATTTGATATTGTAGGTGACCGTACGGACGGAGCAGTTCTACTTTGGGCTAAGGAACAAAACGGGGATAGCAAATCTCTTATAGACGGCGGCAAAATAATTGAGGAAAACACCTTTGATCAGAAAAGCAAAACAATAAGTACGGTTTTCGAAGAGGATGGGAAAAAATACGTATTTGTAAGAGGGGCACCTGAGTCAATTCTTGAGAAAAGCAAGGTTTCGGATGAAGAAAAAAATACAATAAATAAAATGATTGATGATTATGCAAGAGAAGGGCTAAGAGTCATAGGGTTTGGCTCAAAAATTGAGAAACATAATGAAAAAACCGACAGAGCTCATCTGGAAAACAACCTGGAATTTCTGGGAATTGTAGGTATTCATGATGCACCAAGACCCGATGCAAAAGACGCTGTAGAGAGTGCAAAAAAAGCGGGAATAAAAGTAATAATGGTTACAGGAGATAATGAAATTACTGCCTTAACTATTGCAAAGGAAGTCGGACTTATTGATAAGGGTGAGGACGTTGTGACTGGACAGGAACTTTCTAAAATGACAGATGAAGAACTTTCTAAAATTATTGAAAGAACAAAAATATTCGCAAGAACAACACCTGAGGATAAATTAAGATTAACTACATTGTTAAAAAATCTGGGATATATAGTAGGTGTTACGGGAGACGGAGTAAATGACGCGCTTGCATTAAAAAAAGCAGATGTCGGAGTTTCTATGGGGCAAAGAGGAACAGATGTAGCAAAAGAAGCAAGTGATATCGTACTTACCGATGACAGTTTTTCAACACTTATAAAAGCCGTTCTTGAAGGAAGAACCATTTACAATAACATAGTGAAATCAATTGTCTATCTCCTTTCGGGAAATCTCTCCGAACTCTCCCTTATTTTCTTTGGGCTTTTACTAGGGCTTCCCCCTCCTCTTCTCCCTACTCAGATACTGTGGGTAAATATTGTAACAGACGGCCTTCCCGCCCTAGCCCTTGCAAGTGATTACAAAAATAAAAAAGTGCTCGGAGACTCTCCACGCAACCCTAAACAGCCTATACTAACTGGGGGAAGACTCATATTTATCGGTGCTGTAGGCTTTGTGGTTTCGGGTCTTCTGATTTTCATTTTTTCAATGCTACTTAAATCAAACTCTGAGGTTTTTTCAAGAACTGTAATTTTTAACTTTCTTGTTCTTTTTCACTTTGGCATAGTTTTCCTGGTTCGGGGACGCGAGATGTTTTCCCCCAATAAGTTCTTATTTATCTCGCTTTTTATTATTTTTGCTCTTCAAGTTGCAATTACTTTTATTCCTTTCTTTAAAGAAATTTTCCATCTGGGACTTGAGTAATTAGGGTCTTATAAACTTACTTGCAGAAACTGCGATAAATATTCCTGCAGCATTAAGAACAAATGAAAGAATAAGGAATTGATATGTCTTCATTTTGGCAATTCCCATAAGGCTTACTCCTATTTCATCCGGCAAGGGAGACGCGATAACTATTGCGCCGAAAACAGGAAACATCCAGCTGAAATATTTAGTATGAAGAAGTTTAAGCAGATGATTGTTGTGATCAATCTTTTCATAAACTTCCTGTATTTCATTTACCAATCCGTCTTTTACAAATTTGAAAATAGTAAAATCTCCAAGGACCGCACCAAATCCCGCAATAATTCCTATTTCAACGGGTGATAATTTTTCTGCCAAAACAAGAAGAATTACCGCTCCTGTTGCAACAGTAAAAGTAGAAACAAATAACATTCCGGCAATGAATGCGCCAATATACCCAAGGTTCCCTAAATTTAATAAAAATTGATGAAGTACTTCAAATCTTGAAAGAATAAGTGCAAAAATTATGGACAAGAAAAGTATAATAAGATTTTTATATTTAACGTGGTGCCAAGTATTCACTTCTTAAGTATACTTTGTATTAAATTCCATAATCAAATCGGGGCAATTATAACAGAAGATTAGTTAGGAGCAGAAATAATATATTTTTCCATAACTTTTAATAGTTCTTGAAAAACCATATTTTTATCTTTCGGTTTAGAATTTGCCACAACAAATGCGAGCCTATAAAGCGCTAAAGGAGAAATTTTAAGCCATTTCCCATTGAGTTTTAAAAAAATCAAAAGAGTCATTACAGCGATTCTTTTGTTTCCATTTGCAAACGGATGATTCTTGATAAGAGAATAAAACAGAATTGAAGCCTGCTCTTCAAGAGTTGGATAGAAAAGTTTCTTATCAAAAGTATGACGAGGAGAAGCTAGGGATGATTCAAGAAGTGTATTATTTCTTGTAGAATAATCTGGAATGGGTTCGTCAAATGTTAAGAATTCTCGTGTAAGGTTAAAGCAGATGAACTCGAAATCATCTGGCTCTATCCATTTAGACTGCGGCAAGTTTTTTGAAGGTTTCTTCATACTCTTTTAAACCTTCAGCAACAGCTTTCTTAATAATCTTAGCTTTCTTAGGATTTGCCTTTATATATTTTTTCTCAAAATCTTTATTTTTCATAAATTCATTATAGCATAATCAAATCGGGGCAATTATAGCAGAAAATTAATTCCTGCATTGCTCTTGATAGTATGGGTTTGCTTTTACAAAATTTAATGCTCGATCAAAAAATGAATTACCAGGATACCTTGGAATAGTTATGTAAGTATCAACAATTTGCCTTAGCTCTGCTGATCCTCCAAGGTTGTATCGCGAGTTTATAGATGATATTTCTTCTGAATTTAATATTCCCAGGAACCAATTTTGGTTATTAAAAGCGTTTGCTTCAGCCTCAAAACAAGGAACGGGTGTATTATGCAATAAGAAATTTGAATAATCCACAACATGGGTTAATTCATGGACTAACAACACTGCTGTAATTAAATCGTCCTTAATAGAATAGCGTGGGGAAACTGTAATCTTGTATTCTTCAAGATCTTGATTTTTGGTTAAACTAAAGTAACCCTCTGCGCTACCCATTTCGTAATCTGAGTTGGCATATTGAATATTTATACAATTTTTTATACCATCCAACTCGTTAGCCCATTTTATACTTATTTCATTACTAACCTGCCTAGCTCTTTGAAGAATTAAATTAATCGCTCTATCAAACTCGGGAGGTTTATTATATCCCGTATTCCTAATACAATCAGGTTCTTCTAAGGTAGGATACCAGTGGTTATTAAGATAGATCCATTTTTCGTATCCTCTTGCAATTACGGAGTTGGTACATTTTTCGTCAAGACAATAAGTCCAAGTTCTATCAATAAAACCAAAAGTATCTCTTATTGTAATACTGTTAATGGTATGTGATTGACTAAATACCCCTAATTTCTCTATTCTTTTTACATTTTCGTTCCATTTATCTATTGCTTGGTTTCTTGATTGTTTTTCTTTGTTACTTGGTGAATAAAATTTATCATACATCTGTCCATAGTCTTTGTCTTCTTCTAGTGCTGAAAACTCATTGTATCTATTTCTAAGAGTTTCTTCATCTCTTGAATCACTTGTATATGTAATAATATAACCCCAAAGACCAACAGCAAATATCCCACCAACTACAATAAAAGTCTTGATCAGCGTTTCAAATCGTATTTTAGATATTTTCACATCCAATCCCTTAGGCATATTTTACCACAGTTGACTTTGAAATGACTTTAGCTACAATATAGGCAGTAAAAAATTAAGATTGAGGGAAAATATTAAATCACGCAATTATATCAGGAGCTATGTATTAGAGTCTTAACAACACTAAGCTAGCAGCGCCTAGAATAAAAAGAAACCCCAAAGTTAAAAATACAACTTGCAGTACTAAAGGGATTGAATTCGAATGAGCTGAGAAGTCTAAATATATTTTTTCGCTTTTCTTGCTATTTTCTTTATACTCTTCCATTGTAGGATAAGGCTTAGACCATAATTTTTCATTATTGCTTTCTCTTTTAGCTCCGCGGATAAAAAATTTTATATCAAAAACTATTTGTATAAAACCAGACATTAATGACGAGAAGAGAAAAATCCATGCTAAAAACAGTAGCAATTTTTCATTGACCGATAACTTTTTGATCTGTATAAATAAAGGGGATGAAAATGTAAAAAGAAATACAGCTAAAGTAAACAAAATTGTCCTTAAATCTGCTTCGGTTTTGTTTACATTTTCGGCAAGCATATTTCCCCTTGTAAAATGCCTCTGCTTATTATTCAAGCGGAGGTTTTCGATTGTTTGTCTTAACTCTTTATTTTCTGTCATTTACGGTTTAGATTTTAACACTTTAGGGAAGATTTTAAAAGCAAAAGTGGTTTAATATCTATTTCTACTTTTAGCAAAACTGTAGGACACTATTCCTAAAACAATTGATATAAATCCTAAGACTAATCCGTTTTGCACAAAAGTAACGATAACACCTATTGGCCAGAGCCAAGCCCCGATTGTAAAAATAAATTCAATTATTTTATTATCTACTTCAAATGAAGCAGCTCCAAACATTCCGCCCGTTATAACCAACGCTATTCCGAGAGGCAGAAATGAATAGATTAAAAACAAAAATCCTCCAGAAATAATTAAGCTTATGATGAGAGCTGAATAGGTTTTAATTCTCATAAATTAATTATATCAACTTTTGTTGTTTTTTGGGTTCTTCGGGAAGTTTTTTGCCCAAATGTTCGTAGGCGGCTTTTGTTGCTACGCGTCCCCTGCTTGTTCTTTTAAGAAATCCGATCTGAAGTAAATATGGTTCTATCACTTCCTCTATTGTTCCTGTATCTTCTGAAATTGTGGATGCAATCGTTTCAAGTCCAACTGGTCCTCCTCCGTGTTTTTCTATGATAGACTTAATAAACCTTCTGTCACTTGAATCAAGTCCCATCTCATCCACCTCAAGCATTTTTAAAGCTTCGTGAACTAATTTTTCTGTAATTTTCCCTTCCCCTTTAACTTGCGCAAAATCTCTTGCTCTTTTTAAAAGTTTCAAGCCTATTCGAGGCGTTCCTCTTGCCCTTTTTGCAATTTGCTTAATGCTTTCCCTGTCTATTAAAACTTTTAATTTTTTCGCCGCGTTCTCAACAATTTTTTCCAGATCCTGCGGATCATAGAAGCTTAAACGATGAATTACTCCAAATCTTTCCCGAAGAGGCGCCGACATAAGACCAATGCGAGTCGTGGCTCCTATGATAGTAAATTGCGGAAGATCAAGCCGAAGAGTCCGGGCACTTGGACCTTTGCCCAGAATAATATCCAATGCATAGTCTTCCATTGCAGGATACAGCGTTTCCTCAACTACTTTATTTAATCTATGGATCTCATCGATAAATAAAATATCTCCCTTTTCCAAATTGGTAAGAATTGACGCAAGATCTCCTGCTCTTTCAATCGCAGGACCGGATGTAATTCTAATATTTGAGCCCATTTCTTTTGCAATTAGGTGGGACAGGGTAGTTTTTCCAAGTCCCGGCGGGCCGTAAAGAAGAATGTGTTCAATTGATTCTTTTCTTTTTGCAGCTGCAGTTATTGCAATCTTTAAGGATTCTTTAACTTGTTTTTGTCCCAAAAATCCCGTCCAGTCAGAAACACGAAGCGAAGTAAAAAGAATTTCTTCTTCGGGTTCTGTTTCTTCAATTTTTCTTTTTATATCTTTTGCCATTTTATTTTCCTAAATATTTCAATGCAAGTCTTATCTTATCTTCAGTCGTCTGACCCTGACTTCCAACCGCTCTTATTGCATCCTGTGATTCCTTACCCGAAAAGCCAAACCCTTTAAGAGCCATTAAAATTTCGTTATTTACTAAAAATCCATCTCCAGAAAGGTCCAACTCTTCTAAGCTTCCAATCTTACTTTTTAGCTCTATTATAATTTTCTGAGCATTCTTTCGGCCTAACCTCGGAACTCCCGTAAAAAAATCTGCATCAGCTTTGATCACCGCGCCTATTATTGATTCTCTGTTTCCAAAAGAAAAAATACTCAAAGCCGTCTTTGGGCCAACGCCTGAGACAGATATCAATTGCTCAAATAATTTTAAATCCGAAAGATCCGCAAATCCAAAAAGTTCAAGAGCATCTTCCCGTACATAGGTATAGGTAAAAAGTTTAATAGGATCTCCGATTTTGGCTTTTGAAGATATTTCATTTGGGACCAAAACGCGGTAACCTACTCCCGAAACATCTAAGATGATATACGGTCTGTCGAAAAATTCTACTTTTCCCTTAAGCATTCCTATCATAACTTGCTGTTAATTTTTCTTGAGAATAAATGTGTAAGACCTACTGCCAAGGCATCTGTTGTATCATCTGGTTTTGGTATTGCTTTTAGACTAAGAATTGTTTTTACCATTTTTCCAATCTGTATTTTTTCTGCCCGCCCATATCCGGTTACTGCTATTTTTACCTGAAGCGGAGTATAAATTGCAAGCGGTATATTTTTTTCTCCTGCTGCAAGAATAATAACTCCTCTCGCCTGTCCTACGACAAATGCGGTCTTTGCATTAGTGTTAAAGAAAAGCTCTTCAATCGCCATCGCATCGGGCTTTGAACTGTTAATGATTTTTAGAATTTCCCGATAAATCTCCTTGAGTCTTTGAGCAATTTCTGTTTTTGAACTCGTCTCAATACAACCGTAGCTTTCAACTTTGAATTTCCCATTTTCAACTTCTATAACTCCCCATCCTGTTCTTGCTATTCCAGGATCTATGCCTAATACTCGCATAAGTTGAGTAAATTATACCACTAAAATAACTGTTGTAATAAAGTAAAAGTTGCTGTAGAATATAAATCCTATGAAGCGTGAAAATTTAAAGGTTGAAAAGAGAAAAACTTTAGGAAAAAAAGTAAAGAAGCTCCGAAGAGAAGGAATTCTTCCTGCAAATATTTACGGCAAAGACATAAAGTCTATAGCTGTTCAGGCGACTCTAAAGGATTTTGATAAGGTCTTTAAAACTGCAGGAGAAACAGGTTTAGTTGATGTTATGGTGGACCAAAAGACAATTCCAGTTCTAATTCATAATGTTCAAACCGATTATTTGGGCAACTATCTCCATGCTGATTTTTTCAAAGTAAATCTTTCGGAAAAAGTAAAAACAATGGTTCCAATTTTAATTGTTGGAGAACCAAAAGCCGTTTTAGATAAAGTAGGGCTCTTAATGAATATTATGTCCGAAGTGGAAGTCGAAGCCTTGCCGGAAGCACTTCCTGAGAATATAGAAGTTAATGTAAAAAATTTAGCACTCGTTGATGAGCAGATAACAGTTGCTGACATAAAAGCGCCGGAGGCAGTTGCAATTTTAACAGACTCAAATCAGGTTATTGTAAAAATTGGAGCACTGGTAAGTAAAGAGGCTGAAGAGCTTGTTGCACAAGAAGCAGCAGCAGCAGAAGAAGCGAAAGCAGAAGGCGCAGCGCCGGTCGAAGGAGACGAAGGCGAAGCTTTGGCAGAAGAAACAAAGCCAGAAGAAGGAAAGAAGGACCTGCCTGCCGGCAAGACAGGAGAACCAAGCGAACCAAAACCCGAAGGGAAATAATTTGCTTCTATCTTTCCCTTAATATATTTTCTAATTTTCTCCCGCTTTTAAAATTTGGATCAAGCCTTAGAACTTCTTCTAAGTATTCTCTCGATTTATTAAAATCTTTTAATTGATATTCCAAAAGCGCCAGCTGGAAATAAGAATCTCTAAAACCTGGGCTCTTTTGATTTACGGATTGCCAAAATTTTATTTGAGCCCTTATATTTTCCCGTTTTTCGCTTAATCTTTTATTTTCCATGTAACTTTTATAAGAATCGGCTCCGACAATCACAATTGCTCCGAGAATAATCGCAAAAACAAAACCGGCAGTAATTATTCTCCATTGATGCTTCTTAATTTTCTTGAGATATTTTTGCTCGGTAATAAATCGGAAAATATTCGGGAATTTATTCATTTTTCGGCCAGGCTTCTTGCATTATTGATTTACCTTCGCCGACCGGCGGATTAAATCTTTGATAAATTACTTCTGTTATGAACGGCATAAGGGGATGCAGAAGTTTTAAAAGAATTAAGAATGTAGAATTAAGAATTAAGAATGAATTATTATCGATTCGGTTTTTTACATCTTCTATGTATTTATCCGCAAATTCATGCCAGGCAAAATCATATAAAGTTTCAGCCGCGTGATTAAAATTATATTTATCAATATCCGAAGTTATTTTATTTATCAATCCTTCAGTTTTTTTAATCATCTCCTTATCATTTTTATGTTTTGAAGTATTGTTTAATTGTTTAATTGTTAAATTGTTTTGAGCTTCTAATTCTTGCCTGCCGGCAGGCAAGGTCGAATTTAGTGCTTCCCGTTTCATTTCGATGAAACGGGCCATATTCCAAAGCTTATTTGTAAAATTTCTAGCTGATTGAAGTTTTGGGTAAGATAAAGACTGATCATTTCCAAGTGCTGTCCCAAAAACCAAAGCAAAGCGAACAGCATCTGCGCCGTACTGATCAACCAGCTCCAAAGGATTAATTATATTTCCGCGACTTTTGCTCATTTTTTTACCCAATGGATCATTAACAAGCCCGTGCAGTACAACATTCTCAAAAGGAATTTTCGAAGTTGTATAAAGCCCTACCATAATCATTCTCGCAACCCACCATCTTAAAATATCGTATCCTGTTTCCATAACCGTTGTGGGATAGAAATATTCATAGTCTCCCTTCTTTGCAGTTTTTAAAGTTGCAAACGGCCATTGAGATGAAGAAAACCAAGTATCAAAAGTGTCTTGATCCTGCTCTAATTTTTGCGATTTGCATTTTGTACATTCTTTTGGAACAAGCCCTGAAGTCACAATCCATTCAGCGCAGTCTAAGCATTGCCATGCAGGAATTCGTATTCCCCAGACAATTTGTCTTGAAATATTCCAGTCTCTAATATTCTCAAGAAACTGGAAATAAATCTTTTCGAATTTCGCAGGTATAATTTTTATTTTCCCTTTTTTAACAGCTTCTATTGCAGGTTTTGCTAAAGGCTCCATCTTAATAAACCATTGAGGCAAAAGCATTGGCTCAATTGTTGTTGCGCATTTATAACAGACTTCAATTGTGTGAATATAATCTCTGTCAATTTTTTCAATTAATCCTTCTTTTTCCAAATCTTGCGCAACTTTCTCTCTTGCCTTTTTTACAGAGAGCCCTTTATATCTTCCTGCTACCTTATTTAATTTTCCATCAAAATCTATAACTCTTATTATTTCCAAATTGTGTCTTTTGCCTATTTCAAAATCCTTCATGTCATGAGCAGGAGTAACCTTAGCAACCCCTGTTCCAAAATCAGGATCTATAACATCATCTGCTATAACTTTCATTTTTCGCTTTCCCAAAAGAGTCTGGAATTCTATTTCTTGACCGATATATTTTTGGTATCTTTTATCTTTTGGATTAACTGCAACTGCACTGTCTCCAAATTTTGTTTCAGGCCTAACTGTTGCCAAAATAAATGGGCCATATTTTAAATAATATAAAGGGTCCTTCTGTTCTCTGTGATTTACTTCAAGATCAGAAAAAGATGTACCACAGTGTGTACAATAGTTTACCAGTCTTTCGCCTCGATAAATAAGCCCGTCGACATACATTTTTTTAAAGGTTGCGTAAACAATCTTGACAATATCTTTATCGAGGGTAAACTTATCTCGACTCCAGTCAAGAGAGAATCCAAGACGCCTTAACTGATTTTGCATGCCCGCTCTATTCTCAAGAACATAATTTAAAATCATTTTATAAAGTTCTTCTCGATCAAAATCAAAGCGGGATTTACCTTCTTTTTCTAATTTTTTTTCAAAAACAAATTGAGTTTCAAACCCCGCATGATCAGCGCCCGGCAGCCAAAGAGCAGGCACACCTTTCATTCGGTAAAATCTTATTAGCACATCTTCTATTACGTACATGGCATGGCCAAAATGAAGCGGAGCATTTGCATTTGGAGGCGGGAGAATTATTGAAAATGGTTTTTTAACCTTATATATCGTAGGCATGAAGTATTGATTCTTCTCCCACATCTCATAAATTTTTTCTTCTACTTTTTTGTGATTATAAATCTTATCCATGATTATAATAAGTAGAATTATTGTAGCATAATACAGGCTTGTTTAACACTTCAATATACGAAAAATCTTTGAACTGTAAGCCTGTTTCGCAAATTCTATCGGAAGGGGTTTCCAAAAGATTAAGGCTTATTTTTGAGTTAGGTCCACCTGAATTTCCGAATCTTGACTTAAGTTTTCTTGTAAAACTACTTTTTGATTTTGATCTTTTAACCCTTTAGACGTTGACAAGACTCTGAGGCTCGATGGATATGAAAACATAAAGTCAATCGGGTACTTCTCTGTTCCCGGCTGTTTAAATAGTTTTAAATTATACGAGACTAAAGGAGCATCGGGAGAAATTTTTTGGGGAAAGGAATATTCTATATCTATTTTTTTCAGTTTTCCCGAAGGAACTGTTAATAAAAACCCGTAAATAGTTTTATCGCCTTCTTCTGTTTTTTCAACTTCAAATCCGGCCGGTGGTGTAAAGTTTTTGGCTTCATAAACAAGAAAATCTGTCACGGCTTTTACAATTTTTTGGGGAAGTCCGTCAATTATTATTTTATTTAGAAAGGCTCCCTTTGGTAAAATAAATCTAACGTAATTTTTATAGTCTCCTCCCGGCCATTTCGTAGAATCATTCTTAAGCGACAAAGAAAGTTTTGACAAAATTGTTCCATTCTCTTTTAATTGAATTTTGTAAGATAGGCTTCTTCCAATAAAATAGTTAGCTTTATTTACTCCAAGATTTGCTTCGTTTATTCCAACAAAGTCATTTATCGATGAGTCGCCCTGCGTTCTTTCGTCCCATATAGAGGAAGACAAGCCGTTTGCGGTAAAAGTTTTTTGAACTTGAGAACTAGAAAAAGCAAATAAAATATGTTTTTCTAAAACAGAATCTCCTATAGATTTTAAGATTGACGTGTAGGGAAGTTTTTTCTCGGAGGAAATTTTATTATTTATTGCTTTATAAAGAAAGGTTAGAAAATCCTTTTTTTGAGTGGAGGAAGGAAAAGAATCTTTATCAGCATGGGTTTCAGTAACAATAAAAAAATTATCTCCGCTTACTGTCTCTTTATATTCCGGAACATAAATTGGACCGACAGCAGAAACTAGATTCTTAACAAAAGACACATCTATGCCAATTACGCCATCAACTGTCTGGCCTGTCTCTTGAAAAAGAAAAAAAGCAGCAGACGAGGCAACAGAAGGAAAATTCAGATCAAAGTTACTGTCTCGCAAGTACCAATGGACAGAAGGAAGGTATCTTCTTATAGGGTAGGGAGGCTCAACATGGCCTGTTAGCTGCCCGTCTGCTTCATATACATCGTGTATGGAAAAATCTTCTATCTTTCCCTTGTTAAGTGACAGAATTCCATATGATCCGATAAATCCTCCACCCGGACGAAGTTCCATGTTGTTTTGAAAAAGAATTAAGTATTTCTTTTTTCCCGAAACGTCTAGAATGTTGGGAATAGCATCATGGATATTAAAGATAATCGATGCTAAATGCCGATAATCTTCTATTTTTTTCTCAAACTCTTTAGGAATGCCATTTTGAGCTTCCAATTCTTTAAATAGAATTAATGATTGCCTCACAAAACTTGCAGAAGATAATACGTCTTCATTTGGATCAGCGCTTTTTCCTGTAAAAACATTTTTAAGAAGAGCGGATGATTTTATTAGAAAACCTGCTGCTTCTGAAATCTCTTTTCCCGACTCGATATTTTTTGAAAAAGAATCTACGGAATTTTCTTTTCCTATAAGCTTGAGCTCCATAACCAATGTCTTTAATGAATACTTTGATAAATTAAATAAATTTACAGAAGATGAAACTAAAGTTTGAGCCGACTTCAAATCCCCTTTTTCTATAGAATTTTTTGCGCTGTTTAAACTAATAAAACCTAAAAAAGAGAAGAGAGAAGTTGAAAGAAATGGGAGTAATAAAAAAAATGTTAATAAAAAAAAGGGGTATAAGAACTTTTTAATTGTGCCATCTTTTTCTTCGTATAATTTTTTTTGAACAATGTTTTTTATTTCATTATCCGCTGCTTTTTCCTCTAAATTCATATCTTTAATTTTCGTCTGATAAGGATAATCATCAGATAGCAGATACTCTCCTCCTTTTTTCTCTTCGAAATCTTTTTCCCTAACTTTCCCGGAAGGTTTAATGTCTATAAGGATGCCTGGGTCTTTTTTTTGAATTAAATGAGCTAAAGATATTAAAGTTATCGGATATTTTGGAAGCAAATAAAAAAGGTCAGATTTACTGTTAGTACCAAAAACCGCTTTAAGTATTCCGGAAATTAAATCATCAAAGTGAATTGGAAAAACTTTTTTAAGTCCATCTCCCAAAACCTCAATTCTTTTAAATTTTTTAGCTTGTATTAAAAAGGAATTAACCTCATTGTCAAAAACCAGAGCTTCTCCTTCTCCAAAGATATCTCCATATAGAATCACCCTCGCTTTTTCATACTCCGCAAGATCAGACGCTATCTCATCAGTTAAATTTAAAAAATAAGTTACAAGAATAAGCTCGGAGTTGTCATCTTTTGCCTTCTTAACAAAACTTGGAATTGATTTTATTGTCCCAACGTCATTCCCAAATATAATGGTGTAAGAATAATTATTGTCTGGAATCTCTGGAAATTTCTTACGGTAGGGGACGTGGATGATATTAGAATTTTCTTTGCTGAAAGTAGCGCTTACTAAAACTACTAATAAATCTTTGCTTAATTTTAAAGCAAGCGTTGATCCAATGATTCCAATTCTATCAACTATTAAAACAGGTTTATCTAAGCCACTTAGATCTTCCTCTAAAATAAGGGCAGGCCTCTTCATTAAGCCTATTTTAGGTCAATTAAGTTTTTCTGTCTAGCGCTAGATTAACATATCTGTCTGCCTCTTTATTTTTTTCTCTGGGAATATAGGAATAATTTATTGGGATATCAATCTCCGATTCCAGTTGTCTAACCTGAAAAAGAAGATCACGAAGGTACGAATTTTTTATTTTAAATATTCCTACAATCTGAGAACACACAAGGTTTGAATCAAGAAAAAAATTAATCTTAACATCTTTTGATAGCTTTTCTTTATTCTTAATAACCCAAAAAAGCGCTTCTATTACAGCTTTATATTCTGCTATATTATTCGTTGAAACTCCGATTTTTTTTCCAAACCCTGCAATTTCCGCACCTTTATCATCTTTTATAAAAACTCCGATTGCGGCCGAGCCCGGATTGCCCCTTGCTCCTCCATCCGTAAATATATTTAACTTTTGAATTTTGCCCATATTAAACCCAAAATAAATGATAGCAAAAGCTGGCCCTGTTGGATAGTAAGAAAATAATGATCAAAAGAACCAAGAATTAAAACTCCGAAAAAAATTATAATTTTATAGTTAATTAAATCTCCTTTCCAAAAAGCCTTTTTAAAAGTCTTAGCCAAAAAACCAATAAAGTAAATGAGCCCCAGTATTCCGGTCTGAGCAGCAACTAATAAAAATATATTGTGTACAGGCTGAAGATAAAAAATTACATTATTTGTTTTTTGAACTTGCGCCAGTTCAATTAAAAAATTATTTAAACCGGTTCCAAAAAATGGATGGTTTTTGATAATTCCTAAAGAGTTTTTTAAAAGACCTTCTCTTTGAGAAAACGACTCATCGTAAAGACTGAAGTTTGAAAATCTTGATATAATAGGCATATAAAAAATAAAGAATATAACAATAGAAATAAATATTAAAAAAAATGCTATATTTTTTCTAAGAATTTTTTTCCCTGCTCTTGATATTAAAAAAATCAATAAAATAATTAGCCAAAGTAAAATTGCAATTCTGCTAAAGGTTAGCATCAAAGCCAAAGTGCCGCAGGACAAAGAAATAAGGTAAAGAATTTTTTCCAACTGTTTTTTTGTTGATTCCAAATTGAATAAAATTAGAGTCATTCCTATAAGAAGGTAACCTCCTAAAACATTTGGGTGAGAAAAAGTTCCATAACTACGCAGAATAAGATCTCCATTTATAGATGCATTTGCCACTCCGGGAGTCTGCCCATTAAAAGCTCTCTCTCCAAAAAAATAAAAGAATCCTCCTATCGAACTCTGTGCTAAATATTGCGCAGCTGAAAGTATTGACTCAAAAATTATTCCAACTGAAAAAACAAATAAAATTTTTTTAAAATTGGCCTTTGTTACAAAATGAGCGGTATAAACTCCAAAAAATATAAATTCTAAAAGTTTTAAAAGACCATACAAGCCAGCTGGTGGATTTTTGGATAATAGGATTCCTATTATAATAAAAATTAAAAATAATGAACTTGAGGAAACCCAAAAAAACTTTTTAAATAACAACGGGAGAAATCTTGGTTTAAAAGAAGCTATGGTAAAAATGAAAAGTACTAATATTAAAATATCTGTCAAGTAGAGCGTGGGAGATAGGTAGTCTGTTCGTATACCTAAAACGTATGAAAAGCTTGGCCAAAAATGCCTGCCAAGTTGTGTTGGGGCAAAAAGCAGGGTTAAAAAGAAAAGCGCATTTTCTATTTTACTCTTTCGGGCGAATAATAAGGACCCTGTCTCGGCCTTCACCGACTGATTCGGAGATAACCTCTTTATCATCCTTTAAGGCAAGATGGACAATCCTTCTTTCCCAAGCCTTAAGCTCAGGCAAGGTAATTTCCCTTCCTTGATCTATTGCTTTATCTTTTGCATCCAAAGCAGTATTTCTTAGCCATTCTTCTCTGTTTTTTTTATAATCTCCAACCTCTAAAGAGATTCTTAAAAATTCATTTAATTTTTTTGAAATTGCAATAGAAAGAACAAGCTGCAGAGACTCTAAAATATCCCCATGTCTTCCAATAACAACGCCTGAGTCCGGAGTATCGAGTACTATACCTACTGTTTCATCGCCGAAATTAATTTCCGTACTACCTTCTACTCCAAGAAGCTTTAGCAGTTCTTCCGTCGTATCTTTTATAATTTTTCCTGCCTTACCGGCAGGCAGGTCTTCTTTCTTAGTCATATTATTTTATATTTAAAAATTTAAGATCCTTAAGGCCGCCCCAACCTGAAATTAGATATTGCTGTATGATACCAAAAACAGTAAAGGTGTTCCAGTAAAGAGAGAGTCCTATTGGAAATGTATAGGAGAAAAATCCAATCATAACCGGGAAAATATAAAGAGACTGGGACTGAAACGCACTTGCAAAATCATCTTTCTTCTTTTCTACTGCCTTGCCGGCCCGCAGGTTTTTATCTTTGTCCTTCTTTTGCGGAATCATCATCTTAGACTGGATAAACTGAAATAAAAATGTTAGAAGAGGAACTATTAAGATAAGGGGCCCTATTTTTGAGATTAAACCTGCAGGATTTTGGCCAAGCGGTATACCAAGAAAATTTGGATCCCATGATCCAGAAAGCTTTAAGAAATCAAAATAGACAATTTTATTTATGCTTCCGGCAACATCTTTTGCTCCCAGACGCACTATCTTGTCAAGAACCGTATAAAGTCCCCATATAACTGGCAGCTGTACAATCAAAGGAAGACAGCCGGCAACAGGGTTTACGCCAAACTCCTTATACAATTTCATCGTTTCCGCCTGAAGTGTTTTTGCGTCATTTTTATGCTTATCCTTAAGCTTTGATAAATGAGGGCTTATCTCCTGCATTTTTTTTGATGCTTTAAGCTGAGGAGTTGTTAAGGGGTAGAGGATAAGCTTTATTACAATTGTTAAAAGTATTATAGAAAAACCAAGAGCATACGGAAAATGAATAAAAAATAGAATTTTATAAATTCCTACTAATGCGTTAACTATTGGCCAAACTAAAATTGTATTAAATAGAGATGGATCTGTCATTATGTTCCTTATAAAAAGGCTGGCAGGAAATTAGTCTTTTAATAGATAAATAACTTCCTTTAAAAACTCCTCGTTTCTCAATGTTTAATCTAGCGTACTCCGAGCATGTTGGATAAAACCTACAGGAGCTCTTAATTCCCAAAACATTCTTTAAAATAACTGAAAAAAACTGTTGATAGATAGTAATTAAAAATAGCACAAGATATTTCATTTTATTTTTTTAAAAATTTCCATTAATGATTCACAAATTTTTCTTGTCTCTATATCTTTTATGCCAGGTCTTGTTATTATAAGCAAGTCTTTTCCAGCCAATAAATACTTTTCGTTTTTCTCAATACAATTCCTGATTTGTCTTTTGATCTTATTTCTTATTACTGCTCTTTTGTCTATTCTTTTCGAAACTAAAATTCCAAATCTTTTAGATTCTGTTTTATTCTCAGCTATTTTTATCGAAAAAAAATTACATGATGTCTGATTTTCTTTTGTAAACCTGATATTTTTGGGCAGCCGTAATCCCTTTTTAAACATTAAGTTTAAATAGTAATTCTTTTTCTTCCCTTTTGTCTTCTTCTCTTAATAACTTTTTTGCCCCCATGCGTGTCTTTTCTATGCATATATCCATGCTTTCTTTTTCGCTTAATTTTTTTCGTTTTTGTCATTCTTTCCATAAATAATGTCTTCAAGTATAGCAAAAAAGGCAATTTTTTAATAGTGGGAAAAGGACATAGTTTTATCTACTTTATTCTCTTGACAAGAAGTTCGGAACATCGGTAAACTAGTTCTCACCCCTAGAATTGCCCAAGGGAAAAATTATGAACAACATCCAAGAGCTTTGGAAAGCAATACTCTCAGAAATAGAAACAGAAGTATCCAAAGCAATTTTTTTAACTCTGTTTAAAAAGACATCTCTTTTATCTTTTGAGGATGGAGTCGCAACAATATCGGCGCCCTCCACAATGATAATTGACCTTCTTCAGAAAAGATTTTATCAAATCATTAAAAAGACTGTAGACAAGCATACGGGTATCGAGGTAAAAATTATTTTTGTCCCAAAAGCCGTCATGATGGAAAGCATCACATCTTCGAAGACCGGTCCTCTTTTTGAAGAATATGAAAAACCTGGCCAACCGATTGGCCACCTGCCTAAAGTTAGAAAAGACTACACTTTCCAAACCCTAGCGGTTTCCGGAGGCAATCAGCTTGCATACGTTTCGGCCCAAGCTGTTGTAAAAAAAATGGGAGAAGCATATAATCCACTCTTTATCTATGGCCCTACGGGAGTTGGAAAAACACACTTAATGCATGCTATAGCAAATCAGGTATACGAAGAGACGCCTGGTAAAAAAGTGGTTTATCTGACCAGCGAAGATTTTACAAACGAAGTTGTTGAAGCAATTCGCACAAATGACACAGCAAAAATGAAGAAAAAATTTAGAAACGTTGATCTCCTCATAATAGACGACGTTCAATTTATAGTAGGAAAAGAGAGAGTTCAAGAAGAACTTTTTCACACATTTAATACCCTCGTAGACAAAGGCTCTCAGATTGTCTTATCGTCCGACAGACCGCCAACTGAAATTAAAAATATCGAAAAAAGACTTTCCTCAAGATTTTCCGGCGGACTGACTGTAGACATAGAACCCCCAGATTTTGAGCTAAGGACAGCAATTCTTCTTATTAAAGCTAAGAAATTTGAGTTTGATTTACCAATTGAAGTAGCTAAAAAAATTGCCGAGAAAATTTTAGATACAAGAAATCTCGAGGGAAATCTTTTGAGAATCATGACCGAATACCAAACCAGGGGTGGAGATTCTATAGAAACGGTAGCCGAAAAAACCTTAAATAGCGGAAAAAGCGAAGAAAACCATTACCACCCGGATGAATTAATAAAAAACCTATGCGCCTATTACAGAATTAAACCTACTCAAATAAAAAGCGCCAAGAGAGATGCCTCTCTGGTTAAGCCAAGACAAGTTGCGATGTATATTTTAAGAAAAGAATTTGGGCTCTCGTTTGTCGAGATAGGAAATATCTTAGGAGGAAGAGATCATACTACTGTAATGCACGGCGTAGACAAGATGGAAAATCTTTTCATAGAAAAACCGTTCTCTGAGGAAATCACGAGGATAATTAATTTTAATCGGGGACAAAATGTGGATTAATCCGACTTCACACTTTCTATCTTTTTATCCTCTTTTTTATAAACAACTTATCCACACATTTACGGATCTTGGTATCTTGCTTTTTTCCACTTTTCCCGATAGACTACTACAACTACAAATTTAGAATTATCTAATATGAAAGTTTCTTTTCTTTCGGAAAACATTAATAAAAAAATTTCCTTTGTAAATCATGCCGTTTCAAACAGATCTCAACTCCCAATTCTCCTAAACCTTCTTCTTTTGGCAAAAAAAGGAAAATTTTTTATAAGCGCAACCGATCTTGAAATAGGAATAGAAATAAGCGTTCCGGCTAGCATCGAAGAAGATGGGGGAACAACTGTTCCAGCAAAAACATTTTATGAGCTTTTGGGAAACATATCTAAAGGGAAAATTACTCTTTATACAAAAAACAACTCCCTTTTTTTTGAGGCGGATAAAATAAAAACAGTTTTTCAAACAATTTCCCCAGAAGAGTTTCCAAAGATCTATGATGAAAGGGGAGATGGGATAGCAACCATAGACAATAAAACGCTAGTGGGAGATTTACCAAGAGTTGTTTTGGCAGCAGCAAATGATGTAGGAAGACCTGCTTTGTCGGGAGTCCTTATAAAAAAAGAGGAGAAGGGCGGCGGGTTTTTGATGGTAGCAACGGATGGATACAGATTGTCTCTTAAAAAGGGGAAAGGCAGTGAAAAATTGGCCGGAAAAAAAGATCAAGAGTCTCTTTTGGTTCCCGCCCGGCTAATAAGAGAATTGGTTTCGGTTAAGGATTGGGCGGGAGATATCGAGATATATTCTTCTTCCGGGAACAATCAGATTCTTTTTTTTCTGGAAGATGCGGTTTTGGTAGGGCGATTAATAGAGGCAGAATTCCCAAATTATGAAAAAATAATTCCTTCAGATTTTTCAACAAGGGTGGTTACGGATAGGGAAGAATTTCAGAAGGCAGTAAAAACCTGCTCTATTTTTGCCAGAGAGGCGGCAAATATTATAAAACTGTCGTTGGAAAAAGGAAAAATTGTTGTCTCAGCAAGCGCTCCGTCTTTGGGAGAGACATCTGTTGATGTTGAGGCGGTTCTAGACGGAGAGGAAAATGAAATTGCTTTTAATGCAAGATACCTTCTTGAGTTTTTGGGAAGCGTAAGTTCTGAGAAAATTATTTTTGAAATGACAGGCCCGCTCAATCCCGGAGTCTTTAAATTAGATGATGACAAAGACTTCCTTCATATAATAATGCCCATTAGAGTGCAAGGGTAGGGAAATTTTATACTCCTCCCTTCGGAAACGCGGTTTTTATTTTATAAACGACAGGTTTTTCTAGATAAACACCGCTCGTAGAGACTGTGTTTTGAAGAATAGTAATCGTTGTAATCCCGTCATTTCCCTCATTCCACCAATGGTCTACGGAAATAATTATCGTATTGGGATCCTGACCGATACGCGTGTTTGTTTTAACAAGGGGGTCAGTTGTATAAAAAAACCCTTCTGGATCAACCGGCATATTAAATATAATTGATAACTGTGTTATCGGGATGTATTCCTTGGTTAAGTCTTGTTCGGGCATTATCTTTGTAATGCTGAGGATCTGCGCTTTGGTAGGAGTTGGTAAACCAGTTATGGGGGTATTATCCTGTTTTAATTGTTTTTCTTCGCCACCCTTTTTTGAAAAAAACAAAAGGAAGACCATAAATACAACGACTAGAACAGATAAGCTTAACAATAGTAAAGTAAATATTTTTTTACTCATTCTTTACAAAAATAATCTGGGGCATCAACATAATTCCCCTGGCTTCCTATTTGAAACTCAACGTGAACATGTCTCTCATTACACCCGTTTCCGCATATTTTTGCCCCAATGTCACCTGAAAAATGGGTGCCCGGATTGCCACTGCCAGATTGTGTATGATGAAACGATATAAAGTACTGCTCATGGGTTAATTCATCCACCCCTGTATATCTTTGAATTGCCTCTGTTCCCTGATCCTCGCTTACAAATGTCCATCTTATCACATTTCCACTAATCTTGGGAAGATAGACAGGGCTTAAATCAGCTCCGCCGATATCCATCGCATATTTCGTTCCGTCAAAACCACAGTATCTTGCAATATTGTCAGCTCCATAATTCAAGCCACAGTGCCCACAGTTATTTACTGGTTTATTTTTGCTCCCGCAGGTGATAACTCCGTTTGGAATTGGACAAGAGGATGCGTCTGCAATTGCTGGTGCTTGACAGCTTTGGTAATCTTGCCAAACCTCATCGCAATAACTGTAACTACCATAAGTGCAACTATTGTAATACCTTTCGATTGCAATATTGATTTGATCTTGGGTAGGCTGAGCTGTTGTTATGCCATCAGCTTTTAGTTTTTGAGCTGCAATAGAAAGACTTTCTGTAATACTGCATAGATCTTCTCCTGGATGAAAAACATCAACTATTTGCATGAGTCCAACTGCGCGTGCATTCTGTGCTCCTCCTGCTAACTCTGCAATTGAACAAGACCCTGGGTGTAGGCTCTGTCCAGCTCTCTCGCAAAAAACCGCACCCTCATTGCAAAAGCGATTCGTTGCAATACGACTATCAATATCCTCCGCATTTGCTACGAAGCTCAGGTTTTCATGCATTGCAACACTTGCCAGGACAGAAGGGGGAACACCGACTCTATTTGCTGCATCATTTATCCATCCTGCTAAAATAGAGCTTTTAATTGAGTATCCTTGACCCGCTCTGGTAAGCTGACATGAAGATATATTTCCGCTGCCGGGAGACCCTCCACCTGGCGCAGGATTTGTTCCCCCAAGATCTGTTGCTCCCCCGCCGGTTGTACCTATGATTAGTATTACAAAGATTAGTATTATTACAATTACTATTGCAATCGGAATCCATATCTCGCTCGTTGAAACGACTTCCGCTGCGGTTCCAGCGGTTCTGGCAAGTTTATATGCGCTCCGAGCTTTTCTAAAAGCATCAACGCCACTATTTATTCTGTCTACTGCTCCTCTTTTTCGATCCTCTGCCATAATTTAATAATAACAGAACTAGGGTTTGTTAAAAACTGGTGGCGGTGATTGCGGAGGAGTTGAGCTAGCATCGGGAGGATTTTGGCTCGGAGGCGGGTCGGTTGGTTCAACAGGCAAGTTGTTTTGTGGAGGCACTTCGGCTAAAATTTGATCTTGTTGTTTGGCAAGCTCCTGCGGATTTGAAGTAATTATGCTATGTTCAAAAGGAGCTGCGATAACTTTCATAACCACATGGTTTTGGCCGGCAAAAAATAAACCTTCTCCAACATCCGAAGACAGTAATAATTCCTTTTCTCCTTCGGACAGATAAAAAGTCTTTGTTATTAGATCAATTTCCGTCGGGCTTTGCTTTAATAGCATTTGAATTGAAGAGTTTGACAATACTGCCTTTCCGTAATCAGTTGATAAGAAATCCTGAACATCCTGAGTGGCAGTAGTTAGGGCAAGGTAATATTTTCGGGCTCTTTTTGCAATGCCATACACAAAAGAAGCAGAATCTTCATATTTCATAATGTACCAAGCTTCATCAAGGATTAAAAGTCTTTTTTTAAGACTTTTTCTAATCCTGGTCCATACAAAATCCAAAACTATATGCATTGCAATTGACCGCAGTTCTTCCTCTAAGGCTTTTATGGAAAAAACAGTAAAAGGATTTGTTATGTCAAAGTTTGACTGCTGATTAAATATTCCACTGAGGCTCCCTTTTATAAATTTTTCAAGACGCAAAGCAAGATTTTTAGCTGTTTGATCTTCCATGCCAATTAAGACCTTATATAAATCTTCCATTAAGGGCGGTTGTTTTTTTTGAGTTGCGGGATCTGCGGTTATCCCCTTTTGTCTATAAGTTTCAACCATTGCTCTGTCAAGGATCGCATCTTCTGCCGAGTCAAGCTTTCCCATAACAATTTCCAAAAGTCCATGGAGGGATAGAATTTTAAGGCCCAATTCGTTTTCGCCTTCTTCATAAAGTCCGGATAAATCAAATGGATTTATTTTAATAGGCTCAGATGGAGTAAAAGAAACATATTCTCCTCCCAAGGTTTTAGATAGAGCTTCGTATTCACCCTCCGGATCTATAATTATTACTTCTGTCCCAAACATGAATTGCCGCAATGCCTCAAGTTTAATAAGATATGATTTTCCGGCACCCGATTTCCCCAAAACTATTTCGTTGGCATTCTCTAAAGAGAATCTGTCAAAAATAATTAAAGACCCATTCTGTTGATTAATTCCATACATTATCCCCTTATCTTGTGTAAGCGTTGCGGAGACGAATGGAAATGTTGAAGCAAGCGAGGTTGTGTCCATATTTCTTGCTATATAAAGCTTATCCAATCCAATTGGAATCGTAGATTTAAAACCATCTTCCATTTGAAGGGTCGTAGTTTTTGTTATAAGAAGAATGGATGAGAGAGTAGACGCAAGATTTTTTGACGCATTTTCCAAATCTGCAAGAGTTTCGGAAACTAAAGTTATATAGAGACTAAACTGAAAAAATCTCTCGACCCCCTTTGCAAGTTGTTCTTGGAGCGACAAGGCATCCTCTAAGGCAGCCTGCACCTTTGGATCAATAATTTTTCCTTCTTCTGCCTGGGAAGATATAGTTGCCTCCATTTCTGCAATTTTTCTTCGAATATCAGATAAAACATCGTTTGACGCCGTAGGATAACAGAACATTGAAATATTCATCGAGTGGTCAAAATCGATTAAGGGAGAAAGCCAGTTGGGAGAAACAAAGCGGGGATACCCTATGACAAAAAAAGTTTTGTAAAAGATATCTCCAACTCTAATGTAGTTAAAGTCAACTTCAACAGAAGACGGAGCAATCACATCCGCCAAGGATGTTGTTCCTTTTTCAAGCTTTGCTATCCCCGCAAAAGCTGTAGGTGTGGGCGTAGAAGTTTTCTTTTTTCCAAATAATTTCATGCAGAATTCCCCCCTCTTACGATTGGAGTTTTTATATCATCTGTAATCTGATTCGTTTCGACGGCATCCCCATTATAGATTTCGTAAAACAGCTTAGTAAGCTCTTCTTTCCCAAGAGCTTTTGCACGTAAGTTAAGTCTTGCAATTTGAGACAAAACAGATTTCGCTTTTGAGTCAAGAGAAGCCTTCGCAAGACTTAAGAAAGAATCCGAAGATGCAAGTACGCCCTTTTCAAGATATGAGTAGGGGATTACAATGTAAAATTTTTTATCTAAGACCGTATTTATTTTTACCAGCTCTTTTACAAAATCTCTATAAAGCTTAATCTGCGTTGAAAGCAGCTGATTTTGGGTTTGTGCACTCTGTGTTTCTAGAAGTTTCAAATAAGATGATATGTCAAGTTTCTTGCTTCTTATAAAAATTTGTACGGGGAAAGACAAAGAGTTAAGGAGAGATGCATAGGAAAAAATTTTGCCGTCTTGTTCTTCTTTTGAGAGAAGAGCAAAATTAGTCGCGTTTACTTCTATAATAAGACAGGCGTTTTTTCCCGATAGAATAACTATATCTTCTTGAATATTTTCAATTTCTGTAAATTTTTGAGTAGTTGCTTTTTTTCTTTGGGCAGGTTTCATCATATTTTTCCAGCTTTAGGATTAAAAAGAGATCTTCGCAGTTCCTCTCTTGTATCCAGAGAAATAACTTCAATCGGCATTAAGATTTCGCCTGTAACGGCCAACTCAATTGTGTCAAATTTATTCTCTGCCTTTGGGTCTTCAAAAGATATTGTGTATACACCGTTTGCAAGGGGGGTCGCCGATATAAATTGACCAAGAACATTTGTTTTAAACGCACGCACGGGATTTCCGGCTTTATCCTTAACTTCAACTAAAATATTTGGAAGAGGATTGTCTCGTGGGTCTTTTATAATTCCGGCTATCAAATTTGGAAAGTCGGCAGTAAGCGGTAATCCCAAACTTTTTCCCAGTGTTTTTGGAACCTTTCTAACTGTTTGAGTTTGAGCTTTGGGATGAGCAATGCTTGGAGTAAAAACATTTTGACTTTTTATTTCAATTTTTTTTCTAAGCTCAATTATTTGATTTTCTAAATTTTGTTTTTGAGATTGAACATCCTGCAATAACCTTTCAAGTTCCAATACTTTTGAATGAGCAGTTTCATATTGGGGAGAGTCTATTGTCGATTCTTCCGAAATCTTTGCTTCTTCCAGCTGTTTTTTTAACATCTCTGCTTCGGTTTCTAGACTGTCTCCTTGATTTCTTTTTTCAGCTTCTGTTTTTGGTTCCGTTTTTTCTAACAATTGTGTTTCTCCCAGCTGTTGATAAGTTATTGATGGTTGATCTTGATTTACCTGCCCTTTGGCAGAAAGAGAGGAGAGCGAATTTAGGAAATCTGATTCCTTTTCATCGAGTTTATTTTCCGGCTTTTGAGGAAGCGATTTTAAGAATTCTTTTAATCTTCTCGTTCCATCCGGAGAAACTTGCTGCAAGCCCGGAGTCTGTACCGGCTGTTTTTTGGCTTCCGGAAACCACATATTACCGCCAATTTTTTGATAGACATATTGAGTAGAACCAAAAAGAGCCTTAAAATAATTTATGACCATAACATCAAATGGCCTTCCCTCTATCGGTACGAATGCCGCTGCAACACCAAGCCCGATAAAAATTGCGGCAAAAGGGAGTTTTATAAGAATAAAAATAGGAAGAATAAATGTTATCCATCCCAAGATTACTCCGGCGGCAAGATATGCAAACTGTTTAATTGTCATATCTCCAATCAGCTTAAATTGAAACCCCGTTATGTCTTGAGGAATTGGGTGATTCTCCATAATTCAAACTAAGAGCTAAAAACGAAAAAGTAAAAACTATTTCGTTTTCATTGTAATTAAACTCCTCCCCAGCATTTTTGAAATCTCGAAAGCTTCTATTATTAAGTTATTTAATTCTAGATTTTTCTGAGGAAGGGTATCTCTTAGTAGAGACAACCAGTAGGATGTTTCATTGGCGGATTTTAAAGCTATCTGGTAATACTTTATAAAATCCTTTCTTGAGCTTCCGGCTTGAGCTTCGATTATATTCGCTCCTATAGAAGTTGCAGATCTTAAAAGCTGGTCGCCCATTATTATAAAAATTTTTTGTTTAGGGAGTTTTCCGACAAATTTAATAACATCCAAAGAAAAACAGTACGACCTTTCTTTAAGGTTTGGATTTTTAGATTTTTGATTCAAGTTTTTAACTTTTAGCTCCAAGCTATTAGTTCGTACCATATTTAATATGGTACGATGTGAAAAATGTCAATGCAAGATTATCAAAGTATGTCAAAAAAGTAATTAATTGAGGCTACTGTGAAAAATACAACAAGTGATAGATTGTTAAATTGCTAAATTGTTATATTGTTGAATTGCTATTTATGGCTAAATGCTGATTGCAATTTACTAATAACCAATAACCAATAATTAATAACTAACAGCTATGCTGTTATGGGCAGTTTCCAAATCCAAATTGTTTAATGCAGCCAACTCCTGTAACTGCGCTTATTGTATTTATAATTGCAAAGGAAAGAAGAATTATAATAAGACCGATTATTGCATATGTTAATGTATTCCTTGCGTCTTCTACTAATTTTTCCTGTCCTCCCGATCTTAAAAATTTTATTCCTGCAAACATAATAAGAAATATGGCAGAAACCGCTGCAAAAATTAATGCCCAAGTTACAATATTCTGAAAGACTATGGGAATACAGCTTAAAGTCGCAACTCCTTCCGGGCTTAAACAGCTTGTCCAATCCATAATCTAAGATTAACAAAGAAAATGGAAAAAGGCAACGGAAGATAAAACTTTTACTGGCAGGTTGGATTGGCAAGAGAAGGAATGCAAAGATGTTGCAGATTAAATGGCTGACCGGTTATTAACTGAATAACCGTACCTAGTATAAAAAAAGCCGCGATAATTATTACAAGTCCGACTACTGCCGCGACAATATGATTTCGGGCGCTTTCAACAGCAGTTTTGTCTCCGCCTGATAGGATCCATTTTATGCCGCCGTAAATAAAGAAAGCAATTGCAACGATTATTCCTATGACAAAGAGAATAGATACTACAAATTGAGGTATTTTCTCAACCGAGATATTCGTTGCCGATCCAACCGGGGGTTGAATACTTATTGGTGCTGCAAAAGCGTTGCCTGCCAATACAAGATATGATAAACCTGCGGAAATAGCTCCCAAAGTTTTTCTCATTAATCTTATAATAGGAACCTTTTTAATGTTTGTCAAGCCCCGATTTAATTGGGGTCAAGTGGTATTCAGAAAAGTGAAGAAAAAAACTGGAAATTAAAGAAAAAACCCGGATTATAGCCAAGAAGAGAAAGGACGATTCTTACTATTGCGAAGGCAGTGACAATTACTACAAGACCAATAATGGCAAGCGTTAATCTAGCTCTTGCGCTGGCTATTTTTTCTTTTTCTCCGCCTGAGAGCGTCCACTGAATCCCGGAATAAATAACAATAGCAATTGTAATTATAATTCCCGCAACGAATAAAAGATTAAAGCCAAGGCTAATAACTTTTTGCCCTGTGTCTATTCCGCCGGTTGGTACACCTGCCGGCGCTTCTATCGGAGTTCCGTTTATTGATAAGGCAAGTTTCATATATTATTGACCATTGACCATTGATCATTTACCATAGGCCATTTGACCAACTGTCATTCTTAAATCATAAATCATCAATCATAGATAATAAATGTTAACCGCCGAATCCAGGAATTCGGAGAATATCAACTCCAATTACTTGCAAAATTACCAATGAGAAAATTATAAAGACAAGTCCTACTATTGCAGCAATCAACTGATCTCTTGCAGCTTGCAGCGCCTCAGGATTTCCTCGAGCTACCATCAACTGATACCCTGAATAAATTATAAGAAGGAGAGCAAGTCCTCCGGAAATGCTTAATATTAAACTAAAAATAGATTTTATAAATCCTGCAGGGTTAGTATTTATATTTCCTATTGCAGTTTTTACAGTATCGCACCCGCCGTTTGGAGAAAGAGTAAGACAAGGCAGGGGAGGAGTTGGAAACGTCTTCTCAGTGCCTTGCAAATCTGTCCCGTTGGGATCCGGTGTTAGAGCGAGACTACCGTCTGGGTTTCGGTCAAAACTACCCCCGCCCGTTTTTATATGCACACCTAGCGTATAATAGGTATAACCAGCAGAACAATTATTGGCAACAATATTGTCCTCACTTACCTGCTCGTTAATTTTAATTAGATAGTCTCCTGCCTCCCATGTTCCTAAATCTGCAACTGCCGGTTGGGTATCAGTAACTGTTTTGCATGTATTTCGAAGTTTCCCAGATTGGTCATGGATTTCTACGGCATAGTTGTTTCGCCCTTCCTTATCGTGCCTGCGTCTTGTGCCCTCTATGGTCACTTGAATAGGATCATCATCGGGAGATGGATGCAAGGGAGATACGGATATTTTTGGAAAATAATGCGATACATATATAGGTGCTTCGTCAATAACTCTTGTTGGATCTTTTCTAAGAATCGCGGCGCGATAGGTATGCCCTCCCCAGAAATAGTCTTTATCATCGCATTGAGCTTCCCCATCGTCTTCAGATAATTTTAGGGTATCCTTACCGTCTGCGCAAAAATTTTTAGTTATATTATCATTGCTGTCTGGTTTACCAACATTCACCAAATCACTTTCACAGTTTCTTGGGCTGACGTCTTCAAGACAAAGAAAGTAGTCTTTATCAGAAACAAGACCATGGAAGGTTATAGTGATTGTACGCGTATTCTCATCAATCGTCTTTGAAGGATCTGGGGTAGGAGAAAGAGATGTAGGTTGATGAATATCTTCTGGGATTATAGTCATTGTATAATCTGCAAAGACAGCGTCCTTGTGAATAAAAGCCAAGAGTACGATAAACAGAGATAAAACAAAAACTTTAGAAAAAATTCTTCTCACACTTTTATAGTAGATAACTAAAAGATGTTTTGCAAGTTCTTGTCCGGATCTTATTTCAAGACTATAGAGGATGCCATATGTTCGAAAACAGGCTTATATTTTTCGAAGTTATCTGAACTTGCTGAATACGATAATCTTATTACATCTCTTCCTGTAGCGTGCATACGTAGCAAGTTTTTCTGATCATAATCATAATATCTCGGCTCTTTATCAGAAGGATATTCAGTATAAGAATAATGCACTGTGTAATAAAGTTCTATGCTGGGTTGTCCAAGAAGTTCCTGTCCTTCAGATTCTTGTATGCCTTCTTCTTTGCCGACTATTTCATCACCTCTTCTGTAAAGAATGTCTCTGATTACACGGTCTTTATAATCGTCAATTGTGGTTTCGTCAGGGTCAAGTTTTTCTATGCTAAAATTTATATAAACACTTTTATCGTCATGCCCATTATTACTAAAATGGCCATCTGCGATGAATGTTTCTATCT
>Ga0209542_10003855_pt1 | contig 31573 bp, 46 predicted proteins | sample RifCSPhighO2_01_FD_184028 | JGI IMG/M metagenome (GOLD analysis project Ga0209542, IMG submission 184028) | Soil microbial communities from Rifle, Colorado - Rifle CSP2_plank highO2_0.1 (SPAdes) (version 2) | ecosystem: Environmental > Terrestrial > Deep subsurface > Rock core/Sediment ... | reverse complement strand
TATAATTTATAATTATTTTTTTACACTCAAGAATTCAGTGTAATGACATCTACCGCAGTAATCTCTGCTTGGGGATCTTGAAAGAAAAATGCCTGGTCCGCATCGCGGGCATGATTTATCTCGAGTAATTTTATCGCCGGCTAGTTTGTATTTACTATATTTCTTACTTGATGGCTTATTTTTTGTTTTTTTCTTGCCTTTTGAGTCATTCTTTTTTGCCATAGGGTACCATAAAAGGAGGACTATTTAAATGTTTCTTGGTTGATGGCATAGACTGTGTTTTATTAATCCTAAAAAAATCCACTATCTTTAGATGGTGGATAGTTTAGCGTAGATTTTTTTGGTTTTGTGATTTATTTAAATTCAATTTTTGCATTGGGGAAATATTGATCTCTAAATCTTTCTGCTACGGGTTGAACAAGTTCTTTATTATATTTTCCAAAACGTCTACTTACTCCTTCGAATAGAATTAACTGGCCGTCTAAAGAAATAAGCATTCCTCCACCACCTTTAGCTTTAAAATTGTTTTCTTCATCAGCACTTATTCCGTGAATTTGCGTTAGTCTTGCACAAAAATAATTAAATACTCCTTGATGGGAATTCCAGTCGGCATTTGTATAAATATATGTTGTAGCGCTTGGTTCATGGATTATTTGTACAAATTTTGAAGCATAGGTTCTATCATCACTTAATTCAAACGGTCTTCCGTTTTTCATAATCAATTGCATTAGGGGTATGTCTTCTATTCCCATGAGATTTGAGGATCTTTTTAGTTTATAAATCTTGTTACAAAATTCTTAGAACAATAATTAATATTGAAATACCAACGAGGATCCAGAGAAGTTTTACGAGAAATTTTTTTCTTTGGATTATCCATTGCTCCACCTCTTTGACTTCTTTGTTTAGTTCTTTTTCAATAGTACGCAGGGAACTTGATTTTTGAGTTTTTTTTCTAGAAGTGGTGGTGCGCTTTTTTGGCATACGAATATAATGCTAAAATAGTTTATATAGTTATTCAGACAAAAAACTGCACACTTTAGTGTGCAGATAGCTTCTCTGACTCTTTAAATCTAGATAGACCACATCCCTTAGAGGGCAATACAAATTTCAAGGATTTAGAGATTGCAGGTTTAGGATTTTTATTAGAATTGTTGTATACTTTTATACAGCAACAGTTTGCGAAGATTTTTTTGCTTCTGCAATAGCTTTTTTTGCTTCTTCTCTTTGCTTGCTAGTGGATTGTAGTTTTTTAATTGCTTGCAAGTCTTGCGGGGTATCATAGGTATGTGCAGAGATGGTAAACGTTTTTTTTCCAAACTTTCCTTTTACGCCAAATACGTCGATTGTCTCTTCAGATTTTTTGGTGAGGGTTGCAAGTTCTTTTTTTGCCTGGTCAAAACTAAGGTTACTTTCTGCAGTGAGGGTCATTTCCTGTCTTTTGAACAGTTCATTTTTTTTATCGTGTATGATTTTCATGTTAAAGTTTAATTGCATATAATCCTTGTTTATGCACTTTTAATTGTTTTCCTATTTCAGATTTTTCAGGGTTAACTATTTCCACTTTTCCTTTAAAATTTTCTGAGACATCTTTTTTTCCGCATGCAGGACAGACCGCTTCTTCATAAATCAGTTTACAATGTTTACACGCTTTTTCTTTTGCCATTATTTTTTCTCCTTTTCAACTTTTGTTGTTCTTTTTATTACTACTTTTATTTTTTTCTTTTCTTCTGAAATCCAGTCAAGTTTTCCTAAACCTGGTTGTCTCATCGTTAATCCTATTTTAGGGTTGTCTCCTTTGTATGATATTGCGACGATTCGTGCAAGGCAGGCATCCTTTTTTTTGAGAATTCTTTTTGAGTCTTTTCCAAGAAGCGTATTTGTCGTCGAGAAAGTGACATAGTCGTCCATGGTCTGACTGATATGGATGATACCTTTCATGACTCCCATATTTATGAATGCTCCAAAATTAGTGACTTCGTCAAGTACTCCGTAGACTAATTCTTGAAGTTCTGGTTTCCAGACAAGTAATTTGAATTTTGATTTGTAGTATGCTGCGCCGTCTTCGGGAATGATGACTCCATCTCCTACTTCGAGCACTGCGATGATGCCAATTACTTCGCCGATTTCTTTGTCGTGATAATTTGCATAGGTTTCTTGCAATTGTTTTGCAACTGCATCACTTGTTTTAAGTCCAAACAATCGGGGCTCGACCCGTACATAGTCTTCTACTTCAACATTATAGAACATGGATAGAAAATGAGTAAGAAGGTTTATAAAGGTTATTGTTTGGGGTTTGAGTTGTACTTTTTTCTTTTTACTATCTTGTCAACAACAATCGTTTGTTTTTGTTAAACAGAATTACTCTGCCTAGAATTTTTCTCATTTCTCGGTCAAGGGTGCAGACAATGTTTTTCTTGTTTTCTTTTGCAAGGTTAATAATTGCTTGGTCGACGGTTCGTCCTTTTGCATCTATTGTTCTGATGTTATGGTTTTTGAGTAGTTTTAATGCAAGGTCTGTGGCGTCTTTGTCTTTTCCGGAGACTTTTTTGAATTTATCGTTTTTTAGTTTGTCAAGTTCTCTGACTACTTGTTTTGGGACTACAATTTCGTAATCTTCGTTAAGCATGTTTGAGAGTTCTTCTACATAATCCATTTTCTCTTTTGCTGTGTAGATAAGAAAATTTGTGTCAAGGATTATTTTCATGGATAGTTAAGCGTAATAATCTATAAAAACGTATGGATGGTTTATACGGAAAATTTTCTTCCTGGTAATACCTCTAACTTTTGACTTATTTTTTTGGCTAGAGAGTGCAACGCTCTTTGGATATATTCATCATTAACATAGTAATGAAATCTTCCCAGCATGATTTTCCCTCTTCTTTCTCTTAGCATAGTTTTTAGAGGTCTTTTTTTAAGTTCACTTTTAAGAATAGATATTTGGTTATTCTCCCATCCATTTTCTATATCGCAAGGTTCTATTGTTGCAAGCAAATTTGTCTGAGGATATCTTGCAGCAACTGATTGGTAGATTTCTTCTGCGTTGTAGCCAGTTCTTTTTCTTGCAGGAACAAATCCTACATATCCCTCAATTTGTAGCGCGGTAATCCTTTGACCTAGCGGTTTTTCTATTATTGCTGATCCAAAGATTTTACGAGGATTTAATGGATCATAGGGCATATCTTCAAATATTAAGTCAAGTCCCATTGCCTGTGGATATTTTTTTCTGAGATCGTCTCTTAGGGCAAAGACGACTTGTCCCATTTTTTCAAAATATATATCTTGGGATAGTTTTGGCATATGTTCTTTTGTATTTTGTTCTGACTCTTCAAATCCTAACATCCGAAGGATTTTGGGATTTAAAAATTATGGTGTTCTGTATGCACAAGAAAGTTTATATAATTCTTTTTATTTCTATTTTAAAAGATGGATGAGCGAATGCATATTCTTGCTGATTTGAAACTTGTTGCGAAGGCCTTGGAGCACAATGAGTATGTAGTTATTAAGCAGTTGAGTAATACGATCATTGATCACGTGACGGCACATCAGGACCCTGATTTATTGTCGGTGGCGGTTATTGTCTATGCGCTGAGTAAACTTATTGAGCGAGAGCAGTATAAAGACGAGAAGAACTGGAAAAAATTTTATACAAGTTATTGCGGGACGATTGGGTCGATGATTAGTTCGCTTGAAAAAAATGATGATAAAGGATTTAGAAAAGCGATTGCGGCGAATCGGTCGTTGATCGTGGGACTTGGAGGAAAATTGCATTATTATATTAGTGATGTGATTACGCGCGCTCGGATGAACAAAGCTTCGCAGTTGTATGAGAAAGGAATTTCTATGGAAAAAACTGCAAACGCTTTGGGAATAAGTTTATGGGAATTAAGTGAGTATATGGGTCCGCGCAGCGAAGATAAGGATAATTTGTATATTAGTCTTCCACTTTCCAAGCGCATTGCACTCGCAAAAGAGGTGTTTGGATGAATGGGTGAAAGGATGAAACAATTAATTTTTGATGCGGGGCCGCTGATTAATTTTTCGATGAATGGGCTTTTGTTTGTTTTAGAAGAATTAAAAAAAAATTGCAATGTAGAGTTTTTGATTACTAAAGAAGTGAAAGAAGAAGTTATTGATCGGCCGTTGACGATTCGGCGTTTTGAACTTGAGGCGCTGCGTATGCAGGAGTTGTTTAAGAAGAAAGTGATTCAACTGGCTGCTATTTCAGCTTCGGAGGTGCAGGAGTTACGGAAACTGCGCAATGAATTTATGGATGTAGCAAATCGATCGTATATCGCAAAACATAAAGCGGTGCATTTACTTGATAAGGGAGAGGCAGCAGCACTTGCGCTCTGTGTGATTATGAAAAAGAAAACGGGAAATGAAATTCCGCTGGTCATCGATGAGCGGACTGCCCGCATGTTAGTTGAGAATCCTACACATTTAGGAAAAATTTTGGAAAAAAAATTTCATGGGACTATTGATATTCATTTAAAAGATTTGCGTATTTTTGAGGGATTTAAAATTATCCGCAGTACTGAACTAGTGTATATTGCGCATAAAAAAAAGTTGACGGGTATTAGCGGACCCAAAGCGCTTGAGGCGTTGCTTTATGGATTGCGATTTAAGGGAGCTTCGATTAGTGATGAAGAAATTGAAGCATATAAGGGGATGAAATAGGGATAGGTAGCATTAAGTGAAAATCTTGTATAAGATTTCACAATAACAGCGAGTAAAGTTTTTTGAGTTTGTTTTTGGTGCAAAGATTTTGAGAAGCAGAAAGGCTTTAATAGGCGATTTCTTTGCAGATAGTGGCGGGTGCGTAGTTTAATGGTAAAATAGTCGGCTCCAGACCGACAGCTGGGGGTTCGATTCCCTCCGTGCCCATTTTTTATTCTACTATATCGTCTAGAGAACTACTTTTCTTAGATATCTGATGCTGTACTATTTTTATCCCTGTTGATAAAGCGCCTAGTCCTAAAAATATTCCTCCAAAGATACTTGCTAAGGTATACTCTTTTTCTGGAAGAAAAATTGCAGCATGAATCGCTGCACTAGTGGTCCACGTTGCAAAATTACTTGCATACATGTTTAGTCTAAGATTTCTTCTATAAAACTTGTAGAGTGGATAAAATACATATTTACTTGGAGGGATACCACTACTACAAGATTTCATACATTAAGAACTTGTAAACTCTTTTTAAATTTATTGCGAACAAAACACTGCATACTTTAGTGTGCAGATAGCTTCTCGTGAGAAAAAAAGTTTTTTCTCTGACTCTCCAAATCCTCATAAACCACACCCTTTAGGGTGTGGTACAAATCCGAAGGATTTGAAGATATGAGAAATTCTTGCCAACAATTTTAAAAAATACTTACGAGCACGACGATGATTCCAAGAATTATGTTGTAAAAACCAAAGAGATAGAATTTTTCTGTTTGTACAATTTTAATGAGAAATTTTATGGTGAGGAGGCTAGTGAGCAAGGTGATGGTGAATGCGGTGAGGAGCGTTGTTGCAGGGATATTTGCAAGAGCAATTTCTTTTGCTTCAAGTAGGGTTGCCCCTAAGATAATTGGAACTGCAAGGATGAAAGAAAATTTAACTGCTTCTTCTTTTTTTACTCCGGTCATGAGTGCTGAACCCATAGTCATTCCTGCTCTTGAAATTCCAGGGAAGAGGGCAAGTGTTTGAGCAAAACCAATAATTGCTGCATCCATAAACGAGGGTTTTTGTTTTTGTTCTTTAGCAAATTTAGTTGCATAGATAAAAAATCCAAAAATGATAAAAAATATTCCGATAAATAAACTATTTGAAAATGCGTACTTAACATGATCTTTATAGATGAAGCCGACTATTGCGACGGGAAGGATTGCGATGAATAGTTTAAGGATGTATCTTCTATTTGTTCTAGTTGGAAAGGTTAGTTTTGCGATGTCTTTTCCGTAGAGAATGATGACCGCCAAGACGCTTGCAAAATGCAGATAGACGTCAAACGCAAGGTTTTGAAAACCAAGAAATTGATGGACAAGTGCAAGGTGTCCCGAGCTGCTGATGGGGAACCACTCAGTAATTCCTTGTACAAAACTTAAGAGTATTGCTTCTCCTAACGACACCATGGGCGAAAAGAGAACCCTAATGTTTATAAATTATTACTTCTTTAGAATCACCAGAGAGGTATGGTTAAAGAAAAAGTTGCTAAGGAAAAAAATACTGATAAAAAAATTTCAGTTGATGAAGCATTGCTTGAAAATTTTGTTAGTTTGCAAAAAGTGTTGACTAACTTAGCGTTGAAGTTTGAGGAGTTGTCGGGGAATGTGAGCAAGTTGCTTGAATTATTTGAGATTTCTGCTAAAAGTTTTGCTGATAAGGGAGCAGGTCCTGTAAATGTTGATCAGGAATTTTTAAAAAAACTTGACAGTCTCCTTGATCAAAACAAGACCATTAGTAAAGGGATCATGATGATGGAGGAGCGAATTCGCAGCAGAGCTTCACAACCTGAGATGCAAGGTTTTAAGCGGCCACCGCTTCCCCGTTATTAAATGAAGATGAGCTGAACAATGAGTGTTCAAGATTTAGATGATGGCGCAAGAATTTTATTTCTACAACGTTTTGGCGCAGAACTTGTAATGAATTCTGCACGGGATGAAATTTTAAAAAATAAAATTAAAGCAGAGAAAATAAAATTAAAATATCTTGAAGCAAAAAAAGAAGTTTCTGTCGCTGATTTTGGTATGCTGGGGATTTTTCATGAACAGCAGGAAAAAGAGAGAGAAGTTTTACCGCGCGTTGCTCGCAGTAAGATTGTTGCTAAACCTTTGTATAAATCATCATTTATCAGCAAAGCTCCTCCAAAAAAAATTTCTCCGGTGGTTATTGTAGAGGATAAAAATACTACGGCGATAAAAGATTTTACTACCATTGTCGAGGGTGTTGAAGAGATGGGGATTGGGGCTTATACTCAGGTTGAGCGATTTTTGAAAGATCCGGGAGTGCAACTTATTGAGTGTTCGGGACCAGGGAAAAATATTTTACTTAAAGTGAAAAACAATATTCGCATGACCCGTTTGGTGCTTAATGAGCAGGGGATCCAAGAAGTCATTACTACTTTTGCAAATCGTGCGAACGTGCCGGTGGTTGGAGGAGTGGTGAAAGTAGCGGTTGATGATCTACTTGTTTCAGCGGTAGTATCAAAATTTGTCGGTTCACGATTTATTATTAGTCGTCAATCTCCGTATTCGTTAATTGACGCTCACCGAACAATTTAAATAGCAATTTGATTATTATTGATATTATGAAAAAAGAGTTATTGGTGTTTCTTGTTTTGAGTTTGATGGTCTTTGGAGTTTTTGCTGCTGGTTCAAGTACCGGTTCTGTTGCTGCTGATGAGCAAGCTAATAAAACAAGAGAGAATGCTGATTTTTTTAGAACTAATGAAGTAGCAAAAGCTAAACGCAACTGTGAGGATGTTGTAAATAGGACTGATCGTATTACTTGTCGTCTTGATTATATAAAAGAGAATCGACGGGCGTATGTTGCTCCTTTGGATAGTATTCCTGAATCGTGTCGTAATTTGTCGGCTGAAAAAAAAGCGGCTTGCCGAGTTTTTTATCAAAAATCTGCTGCTTGTTTTGAGCAAGAGGGAAGAGCTAAGAATAAATGTTTTAAGCGGATTGCTAATTTTGTAAGGGCTAAACTTAAAGATGAAAATCCGTCGGAGCGGGGAGCAAAAGCACGAGATTATATTGTTTTATTGCTGTATGATTTGCAAGAAAAAATAGAAGGGGCTATTGAGTCAGGAAAGGTGACTAGTGAAGAAGGAGCTTTAGCTATTGATAAAATTGTTGCAATAAAAGAACTTATTTTGCAGGGAAAATCTAAAGATGAAATTAGACCGTTGCTTGTAGATCTACGAACAACTATTGGAACTTTGCGGGAGGACATTGATAATGAATAAATGGGTTGTCGGAGGAATTATTTTACTTCTTGTAGTTGTGGGATTTTTTGCGTTTAGTATGTATGATGGAGAAGATACTTCTTTAGATGAAGAATCTGCTCCTGCAACTATTGATGAAGTTTCTGATGAACAGTTTGCTGAGGTTGAGAGTAGTGATGCGGTGCTTAATGAAATTGACGATAGTGTTGGGTATTTAGATTAAGATTAATAATTTTTAGTTTTCTTATATAGTTTGTGAATTAATTTTATAGAAGGTAAGGAGGGAGAGAAACTCTCCCTATTCTCTTTTTGTATTTGAGCGAATATTTTTCTTTTTTAAATGATTTTGCTAGTTTAATATTTGGTTCTAAAACGATGCTGTTATGACATAGCCGTTTTAATTCTGGTCTTGGAAACGGTGGTGTTGGAAGAAGGTTTTAGTGAAAATATATTTAAATGATTAGTCATTAATGATAGTGTGATGAGGAGTTTTAATTTTTTTTATGAAAGTAAATGATAGGATTACCGTCGAGAAAATTGATGCGTATTATAAGATTACGAGTAGTGCGCTTGCTTTGGCTCAAGCGGGAGTGGTTAAAACTAAACAAAAAGCGGCTGGGCAAATATTTTTGATGGTGAGTGCGTATTTATCTGATGCGCTGTATTTTAAGAAAAAGGGAGCACTTGTCGATGCGTATGGAGCGCTCAATTATGCACATGGCTGGCTTGATTGCGGGGCTCGACTTAAAATTTATAGAGTGAGTGATAGCAAACTTTTTACGATTTAGGGAGCTTTGAAATACTTCTCATCACTTTTTGTATCACACTTTCCCAGAGTTGGCTTGCGGCATGCTTTCTTTTTTCTTTTCTAGGAAAATTACTCAAGACTATATAGATTTGTACTGTAGTTTTATCAGCATTTGTTGTTATTTTTTGTTCTGCAAAATAGTTCGTTCTTTTTAGTTCGTGGTTGGGTAGCAGATTTTTACTCAGTATAGATTCTAAATTGTCTGAAGAAGTAGGAAGTTGAGTGGTAATAAGTAGTTCTTGTTCTCTTGTAAATTCAATAGAGTAGACAACGTTTTGATAGGTCATCGAGTAGACTCCGTTGGGTGAGAGCTGGCTGTACGTCTTAAAATTGCTTGGAGGAAATTTATCTTCTAAAAATTGTTGTATTTCACCCAGAAATTCTTGGAGAGGCTTTTGATCCACTCTGTATATAGGTTAGTGGAATTAAAAATACTTGCGGTTGTTAGAAAAATTGACCCCAAAAAAGTTTAAATAACATTTTATCGTAGGATAGTGATGAAAAAGACGCTGGTGTTAAGTTTGGGAGGAAGTTTACTTGTTCCCGGAAAAGTTGATGTGAAATTTTTGCATGAATTTCGCAGTGTGTTATTAAAGCATACTCGTCGGTATAAATTTGTGGTGGTGTGTGGAGGAGGAAGTACGGCGCGAACATATATTGCGGGACTAGCAGACCAAAAAATTTCTAAAAAAGTTTATTTGCAGTCGCTGTTAGGTATTTCTGTAACTCGACTCAACGCACGTTTTATGACTTATTTTTTTGGAGGGGATGCAAATAAAGGGATTCCTCACGAGATGAAAGAAGTAAAAGATATGCTTGCAAAACATGCGGTTGTTTTTTGCGGGGCGTTGCGGTATGCAGCAGATCAAACTTCTGATTCTACTGCAGCAAAACTCGCGCGATTTTTAGATTGCGATTTTGTTAATCTTACTAATGTGGACGGTTTGTACGATAAAAATCCCAAGCAATTTCGCTCGGCTCGGTTTATTCCGTATATTGATAGCAAGGACTTTTTGCGTCGAGCTTTACAAATCGAATTTCATCCGGGGCAACATTTTGTACTTGACGGGACTGCCGCAAAAATTATTCATGCAGAGAGTATTAGAACGTTTATTCTAGGATCAAACATGCACAACTTTAATAATTTTCTTGAAGGAAGACATTATGTGGGGACGGTGATTGGGTGAATAACTTTGTTTGGTGGAACACCAAACAATAAAAATTTGCAAAACATAGTAACCCCTGACAGATCTGAGGGAAGCAAATATATTTAATTCGTCTTTAACTCTTTTTTAGATGATTATTACTTTCAATATTACTCAAGCGCGCAACGAGATTAAACGACTGGTGAGTAAAGGAGAGCAAGTAGTAGTCAAGGCGGGGGACGATGAATTTAATCGAAAAATTTTTGAAAATAAAGATGTTGATTTAGTGGTTGGTTTAGAATTTAATAAAAAAGATAAATTAAAACAGCGGGACTCAGGGCTTAACGAGGTGCTGTGCAAGTTAGCAAAAGAAAATACGATTGCAGTGGGAGTAGCTATTGATCGAATTGCTTCTCTTGAAAAACAGGAGAAAGCAAAAGTGTTGGCGCGTGTACGGCAAAATCTTGTGTTGAGCAAGCGCGTGGGAAATATTGTTGTGGGTTATCCTCACGGATATGATGTTGCAGGAGTGCGGAGTTTATTTGCAGTGCTTAGCAGATAACTAATCTTATAAACCTTTAAAGCCACTAGAGATCATGACAAAGAAAGACAGTGCTGCGTTACATAAAATTGTTGAATCGTTAAATCAGCATGAGCGGGCGGTTGTGAAATATCTAGATGTCGACGATCTGGATGAACTTGTCCAGAAGAGCGGACTTGATAGCACCAGTGCGCTGCGTGCTTTGACTTTTTTGTCAAATAAAGGTGCAGTAGATATTAAAGAAGCTGTGCGCACAGTTATTGAACTAGGAGTTAATGGAGTGCTTTATCTTAAGAAAGGACTGCCTGAGCGAAGACTTGCAAATCTTATTTCTGAAAAGAAAAATGTGTTGTTGTCTGAAGCTGTTAAGATTTTGAAGATGAGTGATAATGAGTTTAAGGCGGCACTGGGGGCACTCAAACGAAAGGCACTGGTTGATGTTGTGAATGGAACAATTGTCATGAGCGGGAAGCATGAAGAGTTTGTGTGCAAGAGTTTAGAAGAAAAATTTTTGGAGAGTCTCCCTCGGGAAATGGGGAGTTTGAATGACGAAGAGCGACTGGCATTTACTAGTCTTAGGGGAAGAAAAGATCTTGTTGAAATTATTGAAAAAAAAGTTGTAGGGTTTAGCGTGTTGCCTTTAGGAAAACAATTGATGAATGAAAAACTTGAGATGGGCGAACTACTTGAAGTGCTTAATCCAACACTTTTGCAGAGCGGAAAGTGGATGGGTAAGAAATTTCGACGCTATGATGTGACAAGCCCTGTAGGAAGAATTTCTGGGGGAAAACAACATTTTGTAAATCAATCAATTGAATATGCAAAAAGAATTTGGATGGATATGGGTTTTAAAGAGATGGAGGGAAATTTAGTTCAGACGGGGTTTTGGAATTTTGATGCGTTGTTCACTGCGCAGGATCATCCAGTACGTGAAATGCAGGATACTTTTTTTATTAAAGATACAGTCGGAAAATTGCCTGATAAAAAAATTGTTGGAGGGATAAAACAAGCGCACGAGGGGAAAATACTTGGGAGTAAGGGGTGGGGTAGTAGCTGGGATGAGAAAACGAGTAGTCGAGTGGTACTTAGAACTCATACAACCTGTTTGTCAGTTCAGACATTACATACTATTGCAAAACAAAAAGAATTTCCGGCAAAATATTTTGCATTGGGAAAATGTTTTAGAAATGAAACCGTTGATTGGAGTCATGGATTTGAATTTAACCAAACAGAGGGAATCGTTGTAGATGAACAGGCAAATTTTAGACAGTTGCTTGGCTATCTTGTTGCATTTTTTAAGAAGATGGGTTATGAAAAAATAAAAATACGACCGGGATATTTTCCGTATACTGAGCCGTCGCTGGAGATAGATGTGTTTCATCCAGTTCATAAAAAATGGGTGGAGCTTGGAGGTGCTGGCATGTTTAGACCTGAAGTAACTATTCCAATATTTGGACGTCATATTCCGGTGCTTGCATGGGGTCCTGGATTTGATCGAATTATTATGGAATATTTTGCTATCCATGATTTGCGAGATATGTATAAAAACGATCTTGGTGCACTACGGGAGCGAAAAGTATGGAATCGATGAATACTGTTTATTTAATTCATGGATGGGGGGGGAGCCCTACGAGTGAACCGTGGTTTGATTGGCTTTCTAAAAGTTGTAGCGAGCAGGGGTTAACACTTGTTGCACCAAAAATGCCTGATAGCGATCGTCCCGTTATTGCTTCTTGGCTTAACAAACTAAAAGAAATTGTCGAGGATAAATCATGTTATTTTGTTGGCCATAGTATTGGCTGTCAGGCAATTTTGCGATTTTTAGAAAAAGCACCTTTTAGCGCACAAGGAATTGTGCTAGTTGCTCCTTGGATGAAACTTGATGCACAAACCTTGGAGGAAGAAGAATTAGCAATTGCAAAACCATGGGTGGAGACACCAATAAATTTTAAGGTGATAAGAAAGAAAACAAAAAAAGTTTTATGTATCTTTTCTGATAATGATCCGTATGTTTCTTTAGATGAGGCTCAAATCTTAAAAAAAGAACTTTCTGCAAAAATTGTGATTAAGAAACACGAGAAACATTTTAATAAAACGCTTAAAATTCCTGAAATAGTTTCTTTTATTGCAGAGGATGTACAATGACTATCGTTACTTTTTATAAAAAAGAGTTGGAAAAAAGAGTTGGAAAAATCGACGATAAAATGAAGTTGATGATTGATATGTTTGGGACACCGCTAGATGGAGAAAATGAAACTGAAATCAGTATTGAGGTTTTTCCAAACCGGCCCGATTTACTTTCACTTGAAGGATTTTGCAGAAGTTTTTTAGTTTATCTTGGAAAGAAAAAAAATAAAGCATATGAAGTTAAGGATTCTGGAGAAAAGCTAATTGTGTCTAGTTCTCCTCGGGAATGGCCTTATGCATTTGCCTGCATTATTAAGGGATTAGTTTTTGATGATGCGACGATTAAACGGGTGATTGATATACAGGAAAAATTGGGCGGAGGATATTTACGTAAACGAAAAAAGGGAGGAATTGGATTATATCCTTTAGATAAAATTACTTTTCCGATAACCTTTAAGGGAATGAAACCTGAAGATATTGTTTTTCGACCGCTTGAATTTCCTAAAGCGATAAATGGGAGACAAATTTTGTCGCAACATCCTACTGGAAGAACCTACGGCGAAATTTGCAAAAGCTGGGAAAAATTTCCTGTTTTTATTGACAAGAAAGAAGTTATTATGTCGATGCCTCCGATTATTAATTCTCACGATGTGGGTAAGGTAGACTTAGAAACAAAAGCTGTCTTTTTAGAAGCGACGGGTAACGACGCAGCTGCTTTACTTAAATCAATTACAATGATTGCAACAGCGTTGGCTGAAATGGGGGGAACAATTTATTCGATGTCCTGCAAGCAAGCAAATGGAAAAGTATTTGTGGTTCCTGATTTGCAGCCAGATCAGGTAGGATTTGACGTCAGCTATATTAATAAAAATCTCGGTTTGTCTTTGAGTGAAAAAGAAATTATCGGTTATTTAGAAAAAATGGGAATTGGAGTTAGCAAAAATAGTAAGGGCCTTGTTGCACTTGTTCCTGCCTATCGAACGGATATCTTGCATAGTATTGATCTAGTTGAGGAGGTTGCTATTGCGTATGGATATCATAATTTCACGCCTGAGTTTGCAAAGATTGCGACGATTGGCGAGGAGAGTAAGTCTAGTGTTTTAAAAAAACGTTTGCGTCAATTACTTACGGGGTTAGGACTGCTTGAGGTGAGTACGTTTCATCTTTCAACAAAAGAGAAACAGTTTAAACAGGTTGGAGTGAAAGAGTTTAAAGAAAAACTTATTGAAGTTATTGATTCAAAAACTGAACACAACGTTTTACGCGAGAGTTTGTTTGCGCAGGCAATCGGGGTTTTATCTGAAAACTCTGATGCTGCATATCCACAAAAGATTTTTGAAATTGGTAAGGTATTTTTTTGGGAACCAAAAAGCGAGACAGGAGTCGGAGAAGTTGAAAGACTCTGTATTACTTTTTGTCATGAGCGTGCCGGGTTTACCGAGATGAAACAAATATTTGATTACCTCATGAGAATGTTTTCTCTACCCTATGAAATACGTGAGGGAGAGCATGAAGGTTTTATCGAGGGGAGAGTGGGAGAAATTTTTATTTCTGGGAAAAGTGTAGGATTTTTAGGAGAAGTAAAACCTATCATCCTTAAGAACAATAAAATTGGAGTGCCCGTGAGTTGTCTTGAGATGGAACTTGGGGTGTTTTTATAATTATCCAAAATAACTATTTGTTGATTCTTTACTGGTATTGGTATGACCGTTGGTGAGTTTTTTAGCGATTGCTAGTAATTGCGGTTTTATTTCTTTAGTGAACAGATTTGCTGCTTTTATGATGAAGTCGGCTTCTTGTTTTTCGTCGTATGCAAGATCAAGGACGATTGTGGATGCTTCAAATTCTCCCAGGAGCGCGTATATTTTGGTGAGTGCTTCTCTATCTGCTGCATCTAATTTTTTTACCAGGTTAAAGAAAAAAAGCGGGGCTGTGCTTGGGTTGAGGAGCAGTTCAATAAACCGTAGATAGCCGTTGAGTTTTTCAGTGATTGTTCTTCGAATTTTTCTTGCGAGAAATTCTGTTTGTGTGCTTATTTCTTCAATGTCAAATTGTTGATTAAGGGTGGTGAATTGGGGGAGGGAATATTTTTTTTGGAGTAGGGCATATTCTTTTTTAAGATCGTTGATATTTGAGAAATTTTCTGATTCTTTAGGCGTCATAATTGTTCTTGCTAAGGAGAGTATTTAAAGGTTTTTGGGGGTTTTATATTTCTTCTGAAAAATACAAGCCACGGCCGAGGCTTGAACTCGGGACCTCAACATTACCAATGTTGCGCTCTAACCAAAACTGAGCTACCGCGGCATCTAGTGAGATGCTTAGTATTGTTTAAAAGTATTGCGTTTAGGAATTTTGAAAATTACTTTCTTGTTTTATTGCTTGAGCAGTGATGCTTTTTGTATCGTTCCAACGACTTGCAAGCCAGTCTTTATAGAGCAGTGTAACTTTTGTTATATTTTCTTGAGTGTTGAGGGGGAGATTATTTTGAGCGATAATAAAAAATGCGCCTAAGAGCAGTAAACAGATGAAAATAAATATGATTCTTTTAATCATTGCTTTTGAAAAATGAGCCGTCGGTTGTCGTCCAGTCCATTTTTATTGCTTGACCCGTGAGTTCTTTGAGATTGTTAAAACCGTTTGCCAGCCAGCCGACGTACAACTGTGCAGTTTTAATCCACCCTTGTACTGATTTGAGATCAGTTTGTTCCTCGTCGCTAATTGCTGCGATTGAGGTGTAAATAAAAAGTGCGAGGACGATAAGACCGATTATGAAAAATTTATGTCTGAAATGATTTGCTTTTATCGCAATTACTCCGACGATTATTAGGATTGCAATAACTAACCAACTAAATAGTCCTATCATAGGTTTAGGATGTAAGCGTTCTATAAAAAGATTTTGTTTATAGAATTAAAATAAAAAAATAAATGTTTATTGTGCGCGGTCTACTAATGCAAGTACGACGCTTACTAACGTTAAGATAACAACGATCCAACCTGCAACCTGGGTTACAATGCTTGGTATCCATCGAATTGATAGTACGTTATCAATCATACCAAATCCTACTGCAAGCGAGACCAATATTCCCGTCAGCCAAACAGCGAGATTAACAATTCCTGACAAAGCACTTGTTGATCCTCTTTTTACCATGTTCTCCTCCTTTATGCTATGAATAAATTAGTTATTATAAATGTTTTGTTGAGGTGGCTTTGTCCGGTGTTCCACCGGACAATAAAAGTTTGCAAAACACAGAAAATAAATTCATTTTCTGTGCACAAGAAATCGAAGATTTCTCTGGTTTTACAAAGCAAGTTCAATAAAATTTTTTTATTATTTGACAAAAAACATTAACTCCGGACAGAGCTGTTGAGGTGTAAAAATTTCTAGCGTAAGCTTTATAAGTTTAGATTCGTTTAGTTGTTCATGCCACGAAGTAGAGTTGCCCGAAAGGTGAAAGCACGAAGCAAGCGAGCACAACGAAGAAAAAAGATGCGTAATAGAAAATAATTTAATTTTTTGTTTTTATTCACCACGTCTTTGTTTTCTTTTTCTTTTTACTCGTCTTAGAATTTTTCTTTGCCATTTCCAGCGCATTTGATTTTTCTTTTTCCAGCGTCTGCTTGAGCGCTTCATTAGTTGTGCTCCTTTATTTTTGTGATTATTTGTATTTTCATATCATCTGATGAAAAGAATGATTTATAAAGCTTATTGTTAATGAAATATTGTATAGCCCCGTAGTATAGTGGTCAAGTATGATGGGTTCTGGTCCCGTTGACCCCGGTTCGAATCCGGGCGGGGCTATTTTTGAGTTTAGAATTTTATTGTTTTGAAAAGTAGGAATATTTAAATATTTATAACGAGTATAAAGATAGTGGTCAAAAATATTGATGAAATTCTTGAATTTAATAAATATATAGTGAGGGGTATTATAATTGGAGGGTTAGGGGCATTCGCTCTTAGTTTTTGTGATTCTAATTCTAGTTGGAGAGATAATTGTGATTATGGTCTTTTGGGAGCGGTGGCTGGTATGTATTTTGGAAGAATGGTTTATGAAACAAAGGAACTTTACCAATCACTCCGAATAACAACGAATGAAAATGAATAGTGAAGTTTGTACTATTTTTTGATATTTTATTTTTATAAGTTAGGTTTATAAACAATTTTTATCTTAGGATTTGAAGCCCCGATAGTGTAGTGGCCAAGCATGTCGCCTTCTCAAGGCGAAGACCCGGGTTCAAATCCCGGTCGGGGCGTTCTGAAAAAGTTTGGTTCTCATCAGTTAGATGGGAGATCAAATAATTTCAGCATGTTCGGTGCGGGCGTCTAGGGTTTGTTTAACACTCTTCTTCTAAAAATAGAGGAGAGAAAAGAACGTTAAACTTTTCCTATATGTTCGGTTGGGGCGTTTCTAAATAGTTTAGTTCCCTTCAAAGAAAAAGGGGATTGAATATTTTAGAAAGGTTCGGTCAGGGCGTTTGGAGAAAGTTCAACGCTCATCTGAAAAGGTGAGTATTGGATTAATTCTAACCGTTCGGTTCGGGCGTTCAGAAATTGTGTAACGTCCTGTTGTCATAACAGGGAATTGCACTTTTTGAAGAAGCTCGGTCGGGGCATGGTAAAAAATAATTTTTAGGATATTGTGCCGTGATGAATACAAATGTTTTTATTCGGTTCTTTAATCTTATTCAGACAAAAAACTGCACACTTTAGTGTGCAGGTTAGCCTCTCGCGAGAAAAAAGTTTTTTCTCTGACTCTCCAAATCCTAACAAACCACACCCTTTAGGGTGTGGTACAAATCCGAAGGATTTGGGGATATTCTTTGGATTTTCACTTAATTTTTATCACACGAATCTTTATAAAATAACGAGCTGATTTTAGGATGTTTAATAAGGAGGAAGTATGAGTGTGAGTATGGATGAGAGCAGTATTTGGACGGAGAAATATCGGCCACGGGTGTTTGGCGATGTGGTGGGACAAGAAGATGTTATTAAGAAGGTGCAGAATCTGACTAAGTCGCTTAATATTCCGCATTTGTTGTTTGCAGGTCCTGCAGGGACAGGAAAGAGTACGCTTGCATTAATTGTGGTGAAAGAATTATTTGGAACTAACTGGCGCGAGAATTATCTGGAGCTTAATGCGAGTGATGAGCGCGGGATTGATGTGGTGCGCCAAAAGGTGAAAGATTTTGCACGAACAAAGGCTTTAGGTAATGTACCGTTTAAAGTTATTTTTCTTGACGAGGCTGATGCACTGACGCGTGAGGCGCAACAGGCGCTGCGAAGAACCATGGAAAATTATACGAGCACTTGCCGGTTTATTATGAGCTGCAACTATAGCAGCAAAATCATTGATCCGATTCAGTCGCGTTGCGTGGTGCTTCGCTTTAAATTACTTGAGCGAAAAGATATTGATAAACGAGTTATGCTTATTACTCAAAAAGAGAAATTGAGTATAGACCCTGCAGCTATTGAAAGTTTGTATGAAGCAAGCGAGGGAGATTTTCGACGGATTATTAATTTATTGCAGGCAAGTGCAGCGATTTCCACTGCTATTACTGCTGATTTAATTAATACACTTTCGGCAAGCGCCCGGCCGGCGGATGTTAAAATTGTTTTAGAATATGCGTTGTCTGGAGATTTTATAAAAGCAAAAGAAAAACTGCTTGACGTGATGCTTAAGGATTCTGTTTCAGGCACCGACGTTATTAAAGCAATTCAAAAAGAAATTTGGAATCTTTCTATTGATCCAGAACTTAAAGTGAAGCTCACTGAAAAGACCGGAGAAATTGAGTTTCGATTGGTCGAGGGGAGTGACGAGTTTATTCAGCTTGAAGCACTACTTGCAGGGTTTGTGTTGGCGGGAAGAGGGAAGTAATTGGTAGGTTTCGCTTTATTTTTAATACCATGAATATAGAAGTAGAAATACGCAGTTTTATATCACCAGAAAAATATAGTGAGCTTGTTAGTTTTTTTACTGAAAATGCAAAACTAGTGAAAGAGGATTATCAAGAGACCTATTATTTTGATTCGTCGCAGGATTTACGAACGCAGAGAAATAAGTATGGGGCAAAGATTTGGTTAAAAAAGGGAGCGTTGCATGAGGATAGTCGAGAAGAAATCGAACTTGTGTTTGCTCGCAAGGATTTTGATGTTGCAAATGCATTGTTTTTGGCTTTAGGATACAGCGTTGCTATTAAATGGTTTCGAGATAGAAAAGAATTTTTGTGGGAAGGAATTACGGTTTGTCTTGATTATACCAAAGGATATGGCTATATTGTTGAACTTGAAAAGTTGGGGGATGGGATAAATAATGAAATAATTTTAGCAGGGTTGCGGGAGAAATTTTCAAGACTGGAGATTACTAATCCGACGAGTAAAGAAGATTTTGATAAGCAGTATGCATACTATAAAGATAATTGGAGAAAATTGGTTGATTAATTAGGGAGTTTTAATTCTCAAAAAAATTTACTCTCTTTAAATGTGGATAGTTTAGCGTAGTTTTTTAATACAAAATCAAAATTTACCGAAATCTTTAAATATGGTAGAATATACCATAATATTATGGTAAAAGATAAGAATAAAGAAATCAAGTTAAGTGCCAAAGAAAAACTGTTAAAATATTTGATAGAAAATAAAAATCCTCAATCAATTATGACTCTTTCTGGAGCAAACATCATTGATTATAAAAATACATATAATATAGTCAATGAACTTCAGCCAAATGTTATATCAAAAGAAAAGATTGGTAACACAAATCTAATTAAAATAAGATTAATGCCAAATCAAGAAATTTTCTCTGTTGAGCATAAAAGAACAACTCAATTTCTGAAAGAAAACAAGGCCTTAGAATTGGTAAAACAAGATATTGAAAGTGCAAACTATCCTTTTCTTATTGCGTTGATTTTTGGTTCATATGTTAAAAAAACTCAAACAAAAAACTCAGACATTGACCTTTGCATAATTTGTGATCACAAAGAAAAAATAAAAGAACTACTATCCAAATTAGAACTATTACCTTTAAAATTGGAGATCCATTCTTTTACAACAAACGAGTTTGAGTCTATGCTCAAAACAAAAGAAGAAAATGTTGGAAAGGAAATTGTTAAAAATAACATTATTTTTTATGGAATAGAGAACTATTACAATCTTATATCAAAATGGATGAAAAAAGAGTAAAAAAAGCCGAGAATAACTTTAAGAATTTCTTGAGAGATGGATTAATCAAAAGAGATATTTTTCAGGATATTATCTATCAAACTTACTTGAGAAATGCGACCGAAAGTTTAAATGTCGCAAACGAGATATTCAAGAATAAAACCTCTTCTTTATGGGTTGTTGTTAGCAGTTATTATTCAATGTTTTACATCGCTTCTGCATATCTTTACAAAAAAGGATATAAAACAGGACAAGAAATTGTTCACCAAGTCGTTAATGAGGCTCTTGTTGTTTTGTCCAAGAGTGATTTAGAAAAATATTTCCTGGAAGAATATGAAGAGGAAAAAGAAAAAGCTCTCGCTGCTTCTGAGAATCTATTCAAAGACTATGAGTTTGAGAAAACAAAGAGAGCGCGTTTTCAATATGAAACAACAGAAGAGATAAAAGAGTCAAAAGCCCAGACATCATTGAAGAGAGCAAAGAATTTTGTTGCAGTCATAAGACAGTTATTGTCTGAGAAATAGAATACTATTTTAAGTAGTATGATCTATTTTATTCTAAGTCTGTAGAACGGATAACAACTTAGAGGTTGTATGGTTTAAACAGTGCGTGAAAGATTTTCAGGATTTTGATGAAGAACTACGATTAAAGTTGAAAAAGAAACTGCAGTTATAATCACAAAACCCTGAGGGGTTTTTATACTCCACACTTTAGTGTGGAGTTTGTTTTGGGTTTTGAGATTCCCAAAAAATCTACGCTAAACCATCCACCATCTAAAGATAGTTGATTTTTTTAGGATTAAAAAAATTAAGAATTGTAGAAAGAGAAAGCTATAATGAGGTTATAAAAAGGATTCTTGAAGATTATTTAGAAAGTAAGTTAGAATTAAGCAACGAAATGAAAGAGAGGCTTAAAGATATGACGCATATAAAAAAAGAAGATATATTCTCGAGTAATGAAGCTTTACAATATTTAAGAAAGATCAAATGACTGAGAAACGGTTATTCAATTTTTATATTCTTCAATCTTCTTGCACACTTTTTAGATAATTAATTATTGGAGGACCTCCCACATATGTTTGTTTTACTTGTCCTGTTTTTGCATCGATGATGACCATAGAAGGAAAACCGGTGACTCCATATTTTGCTGCAAGGTCGGGATATTTATCTCCATCTAAGGGAACAACTTTTATGTTAGGGGCTGAATTACCAAGTTGGTGAATTTGGGGGGAAGCTTGTCTACACGGACCACACCAGGTAGCAGAAAACTCTAGTGCAATATCGGTGTGTTTTTCATCAAGCGGTCTTCCAATATTACTAAACATAGCGTCTGAAACTCCTTTGCGGTTTTGATGATCACTAATAATTTGCGCAAGTGGTCTGTTATTAGGCAATAAAGAAAAGGGGGTCTGGGGCTGAACTTGGGGGCGAGTTGGATTTGATTGTATTATTGTTTCCATAATTTTTCCAGGAGTAGTTTCTTGAGTTACTGGAGCAGCAGTTTGTGGAAGATCATTAAATGTTAGCGGTGGATTAGTAACTTCGCCGGGCATTGTAAAACTTTTATCTTCACCAAAGGACATGGTTTTGTCAAATACAACGCGTCCAGAATCATCAGTTCTAAATGGTTCACTTGGTGAAATGAGCGGTTTTCCGTCGCTATCAAATGCTTTGAGGTCAACGTTTGGAGACTGTGCATTTGAGTTTTGGATTTTTGAAAGATAGATTCCTCCTGCAACTTTTTGTGTTTCTCCTAGTTCATTTGCGCTATTTTTTATTGCAAAATTAATTTTCTTATCTCCGAGTTCTATTTGTGCGTTATGACCATAGACGCTGATACTTGGTTTTGATTTTGCGTCGTTAGTTATGTCTATTCGGGAATTTTCTCTTGGTTGTATCTCTAGATGCTGACCATCTTCCATTTTTACATAGGGATTATTTTTTTGAAAATTCAAAGTATGAAAAGAATTTTCACCGGTTGCTATACTCATTAATTTTTTTCCATCCCCGTTATCAAGGGTGATTGCGTTACCTGCATGATTTTTTCCATCGAAGAAAACATTTGTTCTTAGCTCTTTGTCAGGGGTGTTTGAGAATTTATAGAGGTCTTTTGTTTTCTCGCGTGATATCCCTTCGATTCCTAGACCCTCTATAGCAACATCATTTATATTTGTTTTATCAGTAAAATCTAGATACGCTTGTTCATCTTGATATCGTATGATTCCGGGGCTTTTTTCATCAGCTTTGAGTTTATTTCCTTGCGGAAGTTCTAGTTCGCCTTCTTTTACTAAGTAGTTAAAAGTGATCCCCTCTTCTCCCTCTTTTTTTTCTGCAACTTTTTGTGGAGGAATTAATTTTGAATCTTTGGGCATTGTAATGTCAGCGATGTTATCTTTGAGGGAAAATTCTGCCCCTTGAGGTAGTTCTATTCTTTGATTGCCAAAGACATATTCTCTTTGGCCGTTTTGTGTTTTTTCATCATCAGAAATAGCTGCAACTTTAAAGTTTGCTCCGACTACTTGTCCTTTTTCATCAAGTTCTAAAGAAGGATTTTTTCCATCGCTGTTTTTTTCAAATCCTTTATATTCGTTGTAGGGGTTAGTGCTTTCTTGTTCGAGCGGTTTTTTTGTTTTGAGGGTGAAATCTGTTTCTGATTCTAGAGTAGTTTTTTCTTGTGATTTCATCATCTGCACACTTTTATCTTCTACGTTACTGTTGACTTGTACATCTTCAGGTTTTAGATCACTATTTACTTTATCTCCGATATTTTGTTTTTCTTTTCCTATTTCTGTGTTAGTGTTTGTATTCTTTGCTGCTGTAGCACCATCGCTAATTGATGGTGATTGAGAGAAAATACTTGCGATTAAAAGTATGCATAAAACTATTGATATAAGTAATTTAGTTTTCATTTGTTTGGTGGGTATTTACCCGCGAAGGTAAAAATATATTTTTCATCGAGAATTATTGAATTGTCGTCGGTTATGATAAAGAGAATTGTTTGTTCATCATAGTCGTACATATCGACGGTAAGTTCGTATTTTTGACTGATTTCATAAAGACAACTGAGACAGACTTGGTCTATCTGATAATCTTTGTGATTTGCATATTCTTGTATTGCGGTATGTATCGTGCCTAATCTTACGGGAATTTCTTCTCTAAAATTTTGCAGCTGGTATTTATTTTCATTTTTTTCTATGGTTAATGGGTAGTTGACCGTAAAGATAACTTCTTTCTCTCGTATCGTTACTTTTGTATTAACTCGCTTTGCAGTGATGGTGAAATCAGAAAACTGTGAGAAGTTGTTCGTACACTCTGTAAGAAATTCGTCTACATAGATGCCTAGTTCTTTTTCTATAGTGGTTTTAGAAGGAATAAGATTTTCTTGTTTATCAAAATAGTAGGTTGTGCCGTTTGGGGTGCCATAATCGACGTGATAGTAGCCCCCTCCTTTTCCAATCGTATTTATTGCGTGTTCTCCCACCGAGTCGATGCATGACTCGACGAAAGAAAAGATTGGAGCTATTTGGGGATCGACTGTTTCTTTTTGTGCTTGTTCATTTGTTAGAAACAAAAAAGCGCCTAGTCCTGCGATAACTGCAAGTGCAAGTATAATAAAAATAGTAATTTGTCCTCTTTTTTTCATGAGAGATTAAATATAAGCAAACTTTTAAACTTTTAGATAAAGACTTCGAGTTTTGTTTTAGTGAAACTTTAATAAGCAGGAGACTCTACAGATAATTGGAGAGATCAATTAATGTTACCGCTCATTGAAAAATATAGGGTGAAGAAGTTTGAGGATATTAAGGGGCAGGAGGCGGGGGTGGCGGCGGTGCAAAAGTTTTATGAAGAGTTTCCTAAAAAAAAGGCGTTGATTTTGCAGGGGACGGTGGGAGTTGGAAAAACTAGTTTGGCGTTAGCACTTGCTGTGGAAAAAAATTTAGAACTTTTTGAATTAAATGCAAGTGATTTGCGTAATAAATCAAGTCTGGAAGCAGTTTTGCGTCCTGCGGTTGGACAGGGATCGTTGTTTAGCAAGGGCAAACTTATTCTTATGGATGAGGCAGATGGAATTACCGGGAGCGATCGGGGTGGGGTTGGGGAATTACTCAAACTTATTGAGGAAAGTAATTTTCCGATTATTATTACTGCAAATGATATCTGGGATAAAAAATTTAGCGATCTTCGAAAAAAATGTGTACTTATTACGCTCAAAGAATTAGAACCGGTAGTTATTAGCAGAATTTTGATGGGAGTATTACATAAAGAGGGAAAATCCGTACAGCTTGCAACTGTAGAACATATTGCCCAACATGCACGCGGGGATGTTCGAGCAGCGCTTAATGATTTACAAAGTGTATTTGATTTAGGGGAAGAAAATTTTTTGCAAGAAATCAGCCGTGAGAAAAGTGATAGTATTTTTCAGGTACTTAAAAAAATTTTTCAGGCAAAAACTGACAGTAATATTATTCATGCTTTTGATCGGATGGATGTTGAACTTGACGAATTATTGTTGTGGGTTGAGGAAAATATTTCGCTAGAATATCGAGGGGATGCGCTTTTAAAAGCGTACGAATTATTAAGCAAGGCGGATTTATTTAAAGGGAGAATTTATCGACAGCAGCATTGGCGTTTTTTAGTCTATCAGTCGTTTTTTTTATCAGCAGGTATATCAAGTGTGACTAAACTTAAGCAGGATAAGTTTGTAGGGTATAAGCGGCCGGGGCGCATTTTAAAAATATGGTTAGCAAATCAGCGGAATATAAAAATGAAAGAGATCATTGCAAGGTATGCTCCTTACTGTCATCTTTCAACAAAGAAAGCAAATAGAGACAAATATCTTTTGCCATTTATTTTGCAGCAGATTGATGCAACAACTAAAAAGCGACTTGATTTAGATGAATCCGATGAGAAGTATCTTGAACAAAAACGTGTTGATTTAGTGGTAAGCGGAGATCTGCAACGGTTTAGATCTTAATCCAAAAACAAATATCACCCTTATAGTGTGGAGTATAAAACCCTGTAGGATTTTGAGATAATTTAGCATTAAAGAAATGATTCTTCAGAATCTGGTGATTCATCGTTCATACCAGACTCGTCATCTGTTTGAGTTTCTTGCCCGCTTGCACCCGAAAGTTTTTCAATGCTTCCGAATTTTCCTGAAGTGAGTTGTTTTTCTCCTTGGAATTCGTTGACATAGCCGTTGACTACTTTGACTTTGTCGCCGTCTTTAAATCGAGTTACATCGTTATTCCACAAGGTTAGTTTGATTGAGCCGGTGTCGTCTTTGAGAATTGCGTTTGCAACTTTTAATTCTTTACCGAATTTGTTGAAGGTTCTTGTTTCTCCAATTTCGGTGAGGGTTCCCTCTACATTTACATTTCCTTGTCCTGAACGTAATTCTGCAATCATTGTTTAAGCTCCTCCTCGATTATTTTTTCAAATGCGCTAAACGGTTGTGCTCCTGAGAGTAATTTACCGTTGATGTAAAACGCAGGGGTTCCACTTACTCCGTATTGGGTTCCTTGTGCAAAATCATTTGCTACTTCGTCTTTCATTTTTCCTGAGTCCAGGCAATCATTAAATGTTTGGGTGTTTAATCCTAAACTTGCGGCATATTTTTTGAGATCAGCAACTTTTAGCTCCTGCTGGTTTTCAAAAATTTTGTCGTGCATTGCAAAATATTTTCCTTGCTCTCCGGCACACTCTGCTGCTTCTGCTGCTTTTTGTGCATCAGGATGAATATTACTTAGCGGGAAATCTCTAAAGACTAATTTTACTTTTCCTGTTTGTATATATTTTTCTCGAAGCTGTGGCAGTGAGTCGGTGTAGAATTTTTTACAGAACGGGCATTGGAAATCTGAAAACTCGATGATAGTTACCGGAGCATCTGCTTGTCCTTCAAATGCGTCATCATCTTGGCTCACTGCAATTGGTTCTGCAGATTTAACTGGTTGCTCAGTTGTTGCTTCTCCTGAAATAGGAAGGGCAAGTTGCACAAAATATTTTCCATCTTTTGTTATGAATACCGGAATATTTTGTCCTTGATACGAAACCGTTATTTGGTAGAGATCACCTAGATTGCTGTTTGAAATATATCCTACTCCTCCACCGGTTCTCCCATTGAGATAGTCGGTAACAATAGTTCCTGCTTTTTCTCCTGATATATTTGTTCCGGGAAGGGCGTTTGCAGTATAGAGCATATAGATAAGTACAAACATTATTAGTCCGAGTATTATTGCAGCAATTTTCCAAGGATTTTTTACTTTGAGCATATCAGGATTATTATCAATTCGTGAATGGCGGGCGTTTTTTGCATGATCCATTGGGTGGAATAGATTTTGTGCTTTTAAAAACATTGTGGTATTTGGGCTTGTGATTTTTTGTTAATTATTTTAGCTGAGTGAGGACAAAATAGTAAGTGACTAGTACAAACAATTAAAAATTGGTTTCTCTTAGAGGAACCATGGGGTATGATATTACGATTGGTCGCAATAAAGAGGACAAGGAATTACTGGGCAATCGGGGGCTTATTTATATTGGCAAGGGATATGTGAAGATGGGAAATTATACGTCGCTTTCAAATCGTTTGTGGCTAGATGTTGTGCGGAGTCATGTCGTGTTAATTGCGGGAAAGCGCGGAAGCGGGAAGAGTTACAGCATCGGAGTTTTGGCTGAAGAAATGTGCCGACTACCGCCAGAAGTTAAAGAAAATATTGCTCCGCTGATTTTTGATACGATGGGAATTTTTTGGACGATGAAATATAAAAATGATAAAGATCGCGATGCATTAGAGGACTGGGAGCTAGAAGCTCAAAATTTGGCAGTGAATGTTTGGGTTCCTGCGGGATATGCTCATGAATTTGAAAAGCGAGAAATTCCTTTTGATCGCAAGTTTTCTTTAGCAGTGAGTGAACTTGATATCGAGGATTGGCTTTCTATTTTTGGACTTGCAATGATTCATCCGTTGAGTGTACTTATTCAAAAAGTGATTGCGCGACTTTCTTTGCAGGGAGAATTTTACATTGCTGATATTATTGAAGAAATACGTAAAGATAGCGAAAGCAGTGATGAAACTAAAAAATCAGGGATTTCATTATTTGAGGCTGCACAGTCATGGAAACTTTTTGCGACAAAAGGAGAGGAGGCAACAAAAATTGATGAGTTAATTGTGGGAGGGGTGACCAGCGTTTTGGATGTTTCAGTGTATTCTTCAGTTTCTACTTTTAATGTTCGAGCACTTATTATTGGATTAATTAGTAAAAAATTATTTAATCAGCGAATGTTGAGCAGAAAAAAGGAGGAGATTGATAATATTCATCATGTGTTGAGTGCTGTTTCGCAGCGACGGGAAATGCCGCTTGTTTGGTTGTTTTTAGACGAGGCACATGAATTTTTACCTAAGAATGAAATTACTCCTGCGACAAATGCGCTGGTGCAGTTATTGCGCGAGGGAAGACAGCCGGGTATTTCGCTGGTGCTTGCTACTCAACAACCAGGAGTTATTCATCGCGATGTTATGACACAGTCAGATGTGGTGCTTTCGCATCGATTGACTAATCGACAGGATATTGAAGCGCTTAATGAAATTATGCAAACGTATATGCTTGATAGTATTCAAAAAGAAATGCGTGAACTTCCTAACGCGAAAGGAAGCGGGATTATTCTTGATGATAACTCTGAGCGCATCTATCCGGTGAGGATTCGTCCTCGACTTACTTGGCATGGAGGAGATGCACCGATGGCAATTAGCGAAGTGAAGGGAATGTTTGGGTGAAAGATTTATTAGTAGATTAGACTTTATTTTGTAATGGATGAAACTTTTTTAATTGGTGAATTAGGTTCTTTTGCAAAAGGGTATAAAGATATAATAGGTATAAGCAGAGGAAACGATCCTGAAGAGGGAGGGAGAGTTTATTATTTTCTTGGACCTGGAACATATGATAGTAATTTAGAGGATGCATTAAGTGATTTGAGTATTTCTTTATTTGACAAAGGTTTTAGCGGAGAATTATTTCGGTTTCCTGTCTCTTTAGAATACGTCGCTCAAGAACCTTTTTTAGGTGAGATTATTTGGAGAAGAGATTAGTTTTATCTAAAGTGATATTCATATTTTTGTAAGTCTATTTTATTATTCTCAATTTTTATTCCTTCTTTTTTTAGTAGTTTTATTTTGTTTGCAAGGCCTGCCACATATCCGCCTAGTTTTCCATCGCTGTTAATGACGCGGTGGCAGGGAACGAGCGGAGTGTGCGGATTTTTATTCATGGCGTTGCCCACTGCTTGATAGGCATACGTATTAAGTTTTTGTGCGAGTGCTTTATAGGTAGTTACTTTTCCTTTGGGGACTTTTTTAAGAAGTTGGTAGCAGCGCTGACTAAATTTTATAGAAGTCATGTTATGCAAACCAGAGCAGGGCGTCAAATATAGTTTTAAGGATTATGGCAAGTCCAAAGAGAATGTATGCGATGCGCAGTTTTGTAAATTTTTTATCAAGGATGATTGCTACTGATTTAATGTTGTGGATCATGTCTTTAGTGATGATCTCTTCTTGGTTTGAGTTAAGAATTTTTTTTGTCCATTGGTCAACATCGACGTTTTGTGCATCTTTAAAGTAGGTGAGCGAAAATTTTTTAGTTGGTTTTGCGGTTTGCGGATAGAGCACTGATAAAGCAAGAGCACCCGAGATAAATAAGAGGGTGATGACCGTTATAATTTGCCAGAGTGAAAGTTGATTTGATTGCGACATAAGAAAATTAAAAAATATGGAGAGGATGGCACTAATCACGGCGATGAGTATGTTTGCTTTTGCGTCAGCTTGTCTAATGAGCGCTTGGAGTTCTCTATAGTTATTTGATAAATAACCTTCAAGCGTTTTTGGGTCGGTCCTCTCTTTCATTAACTTGAGTAGTTATTTTTTGTTTAAATAATTATCTTTGGGTGTAGGGTTGATTGTTTTGTATGCTCGTATGTGCGATTATGAGTTCAGAAGCAATGTAGGCAAGGTGGGGTTTATCAACAAGGTTTCTTGCGACAATTTCTTTAATGATGTTGTCGGGATTTGCTGCGGTAAGCTCCAGGATTAATTCGTGATTGATGTTTACAAATCCGCAGTGTATTTTTTTATTTTCTATTTTTACTAAGAAGTAGCCCTGGGGGTCGCACGTCCAAGGATATTTTTTTTTGTCGCAGTCGATTGTTTCTCGATCTTGTCTTATAATAATTGGCTTGATGGGGCAGGGTTTCATGATAGCTTTGGTATACTAATATTTTTAAATCTTAGTATCGGAAGATTTTTATGAGATTTAATAAAGATTTTAGTAATTTACAGTTAAAAGTTTTGGGAGTTTATTCTTCTAAGTACGGCTCTGATTATCATAAGAAATTTTTTAGATTTTTAGTTGTTTTTTCTTTTTTGAGAATTGAGGAAAGCTTTTGCTAGGGGAGTTATTTGTCCTATTCGTACATATTCATTATCTTTTAAATCTGGATATTTTTCTTCTATGAATAATTTTCTTTCAGCATCATTTTTTAATCCAGAAAATTCATTATTATTTGCTAATTCTTTTGCGACTTCCTTAGTCTTTTCTTCTCCCGCCTTTCTTTTTTTCTTAAGACATTCACTACAATATTCTTCAAACACAAAAATTTCTGTTCCACACTCTTTACAACTAGTTTCATCTAATTCTTCGCTCTTTAAAACTTCCCCTTTTTTCATTACAAACTCAAGATGCCACTCCGCTCTTACATGAAAATTAAAAACAATACCTTCATTTATACAATAAAGGCCTATATAGAGATTTTTTCCTAGATATTTTTTAAATTCCCTCTTAAATTCTTCTGCTTTATTTCTATCTCCAATTTCCTTTTCTTTTATTTCTAAATTCTCTTCATCAAATTTTGCTACACTAATTATTATTATTTTTTTATCTAATTGAGATGCCAAGTCAATTATTTCGGGATAATCGTTTACAATAAAGTCAATTACTTTTTCTTCATCCAAAGCCGTAGCTTCAATAATAGAGACTTCTTTTTTTGAAGCATATTGTCTTATTTCTTGTTCCAAATTATCTAAATCCATTTTTTGGAGAAGCTGTTTTAACTTATATATTTATACAAAACCCGGTTATAATGCTTGGCTGTTGACTCCTCTTGGTGAAGACTAATTAATTTTCCACTTTTATTTTGAGTCGATAGCGATATTTATGTGGGGCGATGACTCCTGCTTTATGCACTTGTATAATTTTTATTTTTCTTTTGAGTGTCTTAGCTTCATCAATGAGTTGTTGTTTGAGCGTTAGTAGCATGTCTTCATGAGAAAAACCTTGGTAGAAAATGATTGTTCCTTTTTTTGCTGCGGATAGTGCAGGTTTAAGAAAAGTAGTTTTGAGATTCGGTCGAGTCATGACGATGACGTCGAATTTTTCTTTAGGAGTTTTATTTTTTACATCTCCTTGGATGATTGTTAGTTCGTCTTCTTTTATACGGTTTAGTTTTCTATTTTCTAGTGCATATTTAGTGCATTCTTTACTTATTTCAATTGCTGTGATGTATTTGGGGTTTGCTAGTTTTTTTATGACGATGGGATAGGCCCCGATTCCCGCAAACATGACAAGTACTCTATCTTTTTTCTTAATTGTTTGCGCGAGATTTTTGCGGTCGGTTGCTTGTCGTGGGGAAAAATAGCAGGTTTCTACATTGAGTTTAAAGAGACAGGCGTTTTCTTTGTGAATGGCGATAAGATTTTTTTCACCTGCAAGATATTTTGTTTTAAAGGTTCGTAGTCTTCCTTTCACGTCAGTGGCTTTTTGGAGTACTGTTTTTATGTGCGGTCGCTTCAGGAGTTCTTGTGCTTCTTTGAGTGTTTGGGATTTTGATTTTCTATATCCATCTTTTTCGGATTTGATAATAGCTATTGAACCGATGATGTCGTAGTCTGCCATGGTTATTTATAAAAGTTCACTTTCACTTATTTTTGAGTCTTTAATTATTCTTGAGAGCGTTCCTTTTTTTAACTTTTCATGCATTGGAACGGTTATCTTTATAACTTCTTGTGGAGTTTTTTTTTCTAGTCTAATGTGACTCCCTCTTTGACGAACAATTACAAAGTTATTTTTGCATAGTATCTTTATTAATTCTTTTCCAGAAATTTGAGGGAGCCTCATGTTATATTTCTAGACTTATAATTTTTCCTTTTCCTTTGAAATCTGTTTCTTGCGTTTCTAGATAGAGCTGGATTGCCTCTTTGATATTTTTTATCGCTTCTTCTAGCGTGTTGCCTTGGGATATACAGCCCGGTAATGCAGGAACATATACCGTGTATCCACCTTCGTCTTGCTCTTCTAAAATTATTTTTAGCTCCATCTTTTTTACAGGGCAATGTCTGTTATAAGCTTTTCTCTTGACCCAAGAAAGATATTTAAAGTTATTTTGTTATGTTAATTAAAAGAGATGAAAAAAATTATTGGTTATTTGCTTGCAGGTGTTGGACTGTTAGTTTTGGCGGGAAACTCAAAAGTTGCTCGAGCACAGATTCCCCTGTTGGCAGGAATTGATGTGCAGTATTTGATGGTTGGTGGATTAGCGCTTGTTTGTTTAGGAGTAGTTGTTCTAATTGTATTTGGGGGCAATCGAGGAAAAGTAGGCCATATTACCGACGAGGTACCGATTTATCAGGGTGAAGGGAGAAAACGAAAAATTGTTGGGTATCGGACTAAATAAATTAAATAAAAATCCCATCGCTCATATCGTAGCAAGCCGCGTGGTATTTTTAACCTTCAACTTTATTGCGCCCCTTCTCTTGAAGCATGCTCCCCGCGTATTGACCAAGTTGAAGGAATAAAATTAGGTGATTAGTACAAATTCGGAC
>Ga0209542_10003854_pt1 | contig 31576 bp, 44 predicted proteins | sample RifCSPhighO2_01_FD_184028 | JGI IMG/M metagenome (GOLD analysis project Ga0209542, IMG submission 184028) | Soil microbial communities from Rifle, Colorado - Rifle CSP2_plank highO2_0.1 (SPAdes) (version 2) | ecosystem: Environmental > Terrestrial > Deep subsurface > Rock core/Sediment ... | reverse complement strand
TATAAAAGATTGAGTTTTTATGAAAAGAACTCTAAAATAAAGGAAAAATAAGCTAAAATGGCAACAATTCATGATGTTAACATATCAAAGTTGATAAAAAAGGCAGGAATAGCCTTAAAAGAAGTAAAAGAAGTTAAAATGCCCTCTTGGGGTGTTTATGTTAAAACAGGAGTCAGTAGGGAAAGACCTCCAGCAGATAAAGACTGGTGGTGTACAAGAGCAGCTTCTATTCTATCTAAAGTTTATAGGCATGGTCCTATTGGCGTTAGTAAACTAAGAACTAAATACGGCGGAAAGAAAAACAGAGGACATCAGCCAGGAAAATTCTACAAAGGATCTGGAAACATCATAAGAAAAATCTTGCAGCAATTAGAAAAAGCAGGTCTTGTTGAAAATGGCCAAAAAGGAGCTCATAAAGGAAAGATTATTACTAAAAAAGGAAAATCATTTTTAGATAAATTAGCAAAAGATATAAAATGAACCAGGAAATGCAGGAGCAATTAAAATTGCAGCAACAATTAGCACAATTAGAAAGTTCAGCCAAGCAGTATATGACTAAAGAAGCAATCCAAAGGTATGGCAATTTAAAAGTTGCACATCCGCAAAAAGCCTTGGAAGTAATAATGCTTTTAGCGCAATTAATCCAAAATGGTCAATTAAAAGATAAAGTAGATGATTATGCTTTAAAGGAATTTCTATTAAAAACACAGCAGCAAAAGAAAGAGTTTAAGCTTATGAGGAAATAAAATGGCAAGAGTAAAGCATCCTGCAAAGAAAAAAAGACTGGCAAAGAAAAGAAGGCAGACTAGATGGGCTCCTTTTTGGACTGTTCCTAAAAAATATGGTATTGGGAAAAGAGTGCATCCCAGCCAGCATACAGCAGTAAAAAGGCATTGGAGAAGAACTAAGACTAAGGTATAATGGCAGACGAATTAATTTACAATGTTCCTTTGAGAAGAGAATGGCTTAAAGCTCCTCCTTACAGAAGGACAAAAAAAGCTGTCAGGGCTTTAAGAGCATTCATTGCCAAGCATACTAAATCAGAGGAAGTTAAGATAGGCAAATATCTTAATTTAATGCTGTGGGAGCATGGGAGAAAAAATCCTCCTGGAAAAATAACTGTTAAAGTTACTAAAGAGAAGGATTTTGTCAAAGTTGAATTGCCAGACGCTCCTGAAGAAAAAGTAGAAGAGCCTAAGAAAAAAGGTATCTTTGCAAAGAGAAAAGAGAAAAAAGAAGAACAAATAGATGAGAAAAAGGCAGAGGAAGAAAAAGAGAAAAAAGATATTTTAGAGCATCCTCCAAAAGAGAAAAAGGAAAAAGAGGTTTCAAAGCCAAAAGAAGAAAGGCCTGAAATTGAAGAAAAAATAAGAGAGCAAAAGATAATAAAAAGAACACAGAAAAAGGATACTGTAAAGTGAAATGGGAAATAAGCTTCCTTCTGAACATTTTAATGAAAAGATTATAATTAAAAAAGAGTCAATGCCTGGTGATTATGGCCATAATCCTTATGAAAGAAAAGCAGAAGAGCTGATTAATTTTGGTGTTGTTAATATAAATAAACCTCAAGGACCTAGCTCTCATCAAGTAAGCTATTATGTAAAAAAAATTTTGGATATTAAGCATTGCGGACATAGCGGAACTTTAGATCCTAATGTGACAGGAGTTTTGCCGATAGCTTTAGGCAAAGCAACAAGAATAGTCCAGACCCTATTGCCAGCTGGAAAAGAGTATGTATGCTTGATGAGGCTGCATTCTGATGTTGATGAAAAGGATATAAGAAAAAAAGTTGATAATTTTATAGGCAGGATAAAGCAACTGCCTCCTGTTAAAAGTGCAATAAAAAGGCAGTTAAGAGAAAGAGAAATTTATTACTTTGATCTATTAGAGATTGAAGGAAGAAATGTTTTATTCAAAGTAGGATGCGAGGCAGGAACTTATATTAGAAAACTTGTTCATGATTTTGGGATTGAATTAGGAACTAAAGCTCATATGCAGGAATTAGTAAGAACAAAAGTTGGCATGTTTAATGATAAGAACTGGATAAGCTTGCATGACTTAAAAGATGCTTATGAGTTTTATAAGAATGGGGATGAAAGCAGAATAAGGAAATGCATACTTCCGATAGAGGATGCAGTTGCTCATCTTAAAAAAGTCTGGGTCTTAGATAATGTTGTTGGCAGTTTATGCTATGGATCTGGATTAGGAGTCAAAGGTATCAGCAAATTAAATGAGGATATTAAAAAAGGAGAGATTTTAGCTGTTATGACCTTGAAAAATGAGTTAATATGCATCGGCAAGGCAACAATGAACAGTGAGGAGATGTTAGTTAAAGAAAGAGGAAATATTATTTCTGACGTAAAGGTCTTTATGGAAAGGGAAGTTTATCCTTATAAAAATAAACAAAAAGATATATAAATACGTAGAAAGCACAAAATTTTCTATGGAAGTCTTGATATATCCTATTAGCAAAGAACCAACAACAAAAAGAATAAATATGCCTGAAAGACTTAGGGATATCCCAAGTTTCTACGGTGGTTTTTGGAATAAAATTGATGGAACTCCTTATTTAAACCCAATTGAGAACAGTGAAATTCAAAATGTGTATATAGATTCACAGCAGTTTGGATCTGGCAAAGTTTTAGATGGAAAGATTGAAATTGATGTTAAATACGATGGATTATTAGAGGCATTTAAATCAAGAAATTCTGAGGAAATAGGTATTGTGGTTCTAAAGGAAGACATCAAGGGATGGGAAAAAAGACTAAATGCAAGTTCAAGATACTTCTCTAAGAATAACGGAAAATTAATATTAAATTTTATCGACTAATTTTATAATTAACTAAAAAAGCTTCTCTAGACTCATTAATGTCTAAGAACTTTGAAAATTTTTTCTTTACTTCATCAACATTAACTTTAGAATCCAATTTTTCATCAAATTTTATCTTTGAAAAATCAATCTTTTCGTAGCATGCATACTTTTCCAGTTCTGAAAACATTCTGTATCTTGGAGCTATCTTGAATTTTCTGTCTTTCAGAAGATAATCTTTCTGCTCAAGGCCATTTACTATATCATTGATTTCTGAAAATGAGATGTTTGTCTCAGCAAAAAGTTCTGCAGGGGTAAACTCTCTTTTTAACAATGCTGCTTTGAATACTTTTAACTGAGACTGCGAAAGGTCCAAGTCAGGGATATTAACTCCTTGTAAATTATCAATGTTGCTTATAATCTGGTTATTGTTTAAGTTCACCAAAAAATTGTAGTCTTTTGACATAAGAAAAACGCATGGGATTAAAACAGTTTTTATCTTGTCTTTAATCTGCTCTGTCGACATTAATTCCAAATCCTGCTTTGTTAATTTTGGCTTTATTACAGGCATTAATTCTGAAGAATCTTCAATTTCCTTTGCAAAGTCCTTGTCATCCTGCATGATATTAACAGCTTCTCCCCCATGTTTTGATTTTCTTGGCCTTATATTTACTAATAAAGGAGTGCTTACTGTTCCAACTAACATTGCTGTCCCTATCGGGATATTGCTGATTTCTTTCTCTGCTCCAGATGTTAATCCTTCAACCGAAGATGTTATTGCTTTGATGTCATTTGGATTAGTAACTTTCAAAATTATCTGAGTTGTTGCCTGAGACAAAACATTTTTATCAACTTTAGCAGGTCTCTGGGATATTACACATAGTCCAAGACCAAATTTTCTTCCTTCACTATTGTGCAATATAATGCCTCCCCTACCAGAGACAAAGTTCTCAGATTCGCCTATTGATAGATCATATACATATTCTGATGAAGATTTGACCTCCTTTATTTTTTTTACTTTTAAAAATCCAATTTCAGAATTACATAATAATCTTAAAAAGTTTATTACTTTTTTATCTGGTTTTATTCTAGATTTTCTCTCAAGGTAGCTTATAAAATTGATTAGATCTTCTCTATTAGCTCTCTTTCTTCTAATACACATCCTTTCACTTATAGAATTGTCAGAAGCCACAGGTTTATAATTTTTATAGGCTAGTTTAAATGGTTCTGTTGGAATTAAACTTTCTAACGAATTTGTATGTCTATTTTTATTATCCATAGATTTTTTTATTTTTGAATAATGTTTGTTGTTATTTAGTATCTCTAAAAGATTTTCACCATGTTTACCATTTGTTACTAATTGATACACTATTTTATGATTAGGTTTATTTGGTTTTATTTCATATATTGCAGAATGTATACCTATAGAAAGCAATAAGTAACTCAATGATTCCGCTAAATCCTTACTTACAGTTTTGTAAGAAATTTCTATATTTCTGCCACCTTTGTTCCCTTTTCTTGTTCTTAAGTAGCCACCTCCATTAAAACAACCTTTAATGAAAGCTGCTTTTAACTCTCCTGAAACATTAAAAACACATGACGGCACTTTACTATTATAGGCATATTTCCCACATAAATCAGAAAATAATTCTGCTAAACTAGTTTTATTAGTTATTATTTCTACTTTTGAAAGTTCTTTTCTTTTGTATACATAAGGGGTTAATCCAAATAAATTTTTTAAATGTTTTAAAATATCATCAATATATGCTTTCTCATTGTAATTTAATGTAAATCTTATGCTAGAGCCATTAGAACTTCCTTCAGCCACAAAATAGCCTAAGAGTGTCATAAAATCTTTATTCAATGGGATTTGAGATGGTAATTTAAACTTTCTGTTATTTTGAGGATTACTAAAGGGGATAGATTTCAATATACTCTTATTTTTTGGCATATTTATAGGAACTATAACATAATCATTATTTTTTATAGAGGTCGTTGGAACATCTTGGATAATATTATCTCTTAATACAAATATGCTGTGAGAAGATGTAATCTTAACTTTTTTGCCTTTTTCAAGAGTTAATTCATAAAGAGGTTCTTTTATTTTATGCCTTATAACCTTCTTAATTGGTTTATATTTTATTTTAAGATTTTTATCAAAAGCAGGCGTATAAATCTTTGATTTAATCTCTGCTATCTCTAACCCTGATTTATTTGGTGCAATATTTTTATTGATAATTATGTTATCTATAAATTCTCCAATAGAGTATATTTTTGTATTTTTTCTTTTTTTAATCATAATGGGTTCAGAATAGTCTACCGAGGCTACAGTCCTTAAAATAGAAGAGGATTTTGCTTCTCCAAAACCTCTTTCAGGGCAGAAATTATGCGATTCTTCAAGAACTAAAAAGAAAGGAGGTATCTTGTTCTGTTTTCTTGCATCAAACAAGTCTTTTACTAATTTATAAACAACAACCTCTGAGAGTTCAGGCTGAACTCCTTTCAAATTTATGATGGAAGCTTTTCCAGGCTGTATTAATTCTTCTAAATAAGTTGGAGAGTCTGAAAATATTCCTAATTTTTGAACATACTCAAGAACATTAATTAAAGTCCATTTTGCAGAATTTTCCTCTGTCTCTAAAGACATTATTATTTCATCAAAATCAGTTTTTCCGCCAATAGATTTAATTGCAGAGTACAATAATCCTTTTTGAGCGTTGTTTAATTTGGCAGGAAGCAATTGTAAAATCTCTGAAGGCGTTAAGTCTTTTGTTGATAATTTTAAAGCTTTGCAGTCTGTATTTATTTTTGTATCCGGAGTATATTCCTGAATCTGCTTCAAGTATGATTTTGGCTTAACTTCAAATTTATCCATATTTGTCTTATCAGAATTTGGGTATTTTAAAGTTGAATACTCTCCATGAGGATCTATGATTAATATAGGAATTTTTTTATCTAATAACTCCTCCAGCAAAACTCCTGAAGCATAACTTTTACCAGATCCAGACTTTGCCAAAATAGAAACGTGCTTTGTAAGCATTTTATTTATGTCTAAGAAAACTTTCAGATTTTTTCCATCTAATTTTCCAATATAAGCTCCTTTTTCATCAACCAATCCAAGAGTATCCCTTATAAAATCGCTTTCTGCTTCCAAAACTTCAATTCCAGGCTCTAAAGGAGTCCTTATCTGTGATATATGAGAACCATCCCTATACCCAATAATTGAGCAGTATGCTATAGTATCATTAGAATCCTTTTCTATTTCAGTTATTTGAGCTAGGGCAAACTTATCTTTTATTGGTATCTGAACATACTGGTAAATAGTGATGTCTTTATCTGCCTTGAGCTTAAAATCGGTAGTTGTTGTTTTTCCTACTATCTTTCCCAATATCATTTTACTATAGGCTGTTAGAAAGCTTTATTAAATTTTTTATAGTACCTTTATTTAAGATGAAAGAAGAAATAGTGCAAATAGAGAAAATAAAGCCTAAATTAGTTAATATTACAAAAGAATCAGGAATCCCATTAATTGGGTGCATAGCATTTGGCATAATTGACAGAGGATCTAACTTGCTTCAGATAAGATGCACTTCTTCATGCAATATGAAATGCGGATTTTGCTCAACATCGGCAAATTCTTTTGATATTCACCCTACAAACTACATTGTTGACATAAACTATCTTTTTGAGGAAACAAAAAAAATTGCTGAGCTAAAAGGCAAGGGAGTCATTATTTTCCTTGATTCTGTTGGTGAGCCTATGAGCCATCCGAATTTTATTGAATTAGGCGGAAAATTAAAAACTATTGAAGAAGTGGAAGAAGTTGTTGTAATAACAAATGGGACTTTTTTGAGTAAAGAAAAAATTGAGAAGCTAAAAGAATATGGATTAGACAGGATTAATGTCAGCCTGCATTCCATTGATCCTGAAAGATCAAAAAAGCTTTTTGGAATGACTAGTTATGATGTTGATAAAGTTAAGGACGCTTTAGTTTATGCAGGCAAGATTGGATTAAATATAATGGTTACTCCTGTATGGGTTCCAAATGTAAATGATAAGGATATTGAAGAGGTAATTAAATTTTCTAAAGAGAACGGTTTTGGTATTGGGCTTCAAAAATATGAAACTTACAGGTATAGCAGGAAGATGAAAAAAGCTAAAAAACAGACTTATTGGAAATTCTACAATAAAATAAAAGAATGGGAAAAAGCTTATGATATTAAATTAAAAGTTAGAGCTGAAGATTTGAATGTTGAGAAAAGAGAAAGAATTCCTGAAGTTATTGACATTGGAGAAAAAGTTTATGCTGATATTGTTTGTAATGGCTGGCTAACCGGACAAATGATTGGAAAAGCCAAGGATAGATGTATTAGTGTTAATGAATGTAATAAAGAAATTGGCGATAAAGTAAGAGTTAAAATAATTGAGAATAAAAACAATATTTATTTGGCTGAGTGTGTTTAATCTGATCTTGCAGCCATAACAAAAGAATCAAGATTTTCTTTCTTCATTCCGTTTATGAAAGACAAAAGCGGTCTGTAAAGGGGTGATGTTTTAATTTCCTCCAAAGTTGTCCTTGCATCTTCAGGGATTCTATATTCCTCTCCCAATCCATTGCATTGACTGCCTCTGGCATAAAAAGTATTATTTACAAAGTAAAAGTTTAATCTTTCTAATTTTTCCAAATTCTCCTGTGTTTCAAGAGCTTTAATCCTGTCTGCAGCTTTTTCAGTTATTGTTTCCATTTTATAACTATAAAATATCTAAATTAATCCTTTATAAATCTTTCTTTTTTTAACTACTTATAAATAGTAAATATTCATAGGAAACGTTTAAATATAATTATTTAACTAATAATCACTATTGATATTCAGGGGGTGTAATTAATGGCCAAAGGAGGAAATTTAATAGGAAGCTGGTCTTTCCTGATTGGTGTTGTTTTAGCTGTGATTCTAGGAGCTATGGGTGCTATTACTCAGACAATAGCTATTATCCTTGTTGTTCTAGGATTGATTGTAGGCCTGCTAAACATAACAGATAAGGAAGTAGGATCATTCTTAATGGCTGGAGCAGTATTAGTAATAGTTTCTGCTTTAGGAAGCAATGTTCTTGATACAATTCCAATTGTGGCAAGGATTTTAAATGCTATATTAATCCTATTTGTCCCAGCAACAGTTCTTGTGGCATTAAAGAGTGTATTCTCTTTATCCAAGAACTAATTTCTTTTTTTTTACTTTTTTATAGTAGTAAGTAACTTTTAAATAGCATTATTCTCTAGTTTAATCAAGTTATATTTACTAAAAAAAAAGGAGGTGTAAATAGTGGCTTCAAAATCACAAGGAGGGTCCTCGTGGGCTTTCATTGTAGGAGTGATAATTGCAATTGTCTTGGGTTTAGTAGGCAGTGTTATGGGACCTATAGCCTCAGGATGGCTACTTTCTTTATTGATAATCCTAGGATTGATTGTAGGATTTACAAATGTAGCTGGTAAAGAAAGCAAAGATTTCTTGCTTGCAGCAGTAGCCTTGGTCATTATTGCTTTTGCTGGCAGCCAATTAGCTGGTGTGAATTACATCGGAGTCTACTTAGAAGGTATCTTCAGTGGACTTTTGGCTTTAATTGTTCCAGCAGGCGTAGTAGTGGCTCTTAAGGACGTCTGGGCTATTTCATATAAGTAAGCCCTTATTTTTTTCTTTTTTTTAAAAAGATTTTAAAAGTTAATTATTTCTCATAAATTATGAAAAGAGTTCATATATTTATTTATGGCCATGTTATAGGCGTTTTCTTTAGAGATGAGATTAAAGAATTGGCCTTAAAATTGAAAATCAAAGGATGGGTTAGAAATACTTTAGATGGCAAAGTAGAGGCTGTTTTTGAAGGTGATGAAAGAGACATTGAAAAGATGGTGGAATTCTGCAACAAAGGCTCTCTTAGAAGCAAAGTAGATAAAGTGGAGATTAAAGAGGAAGATGTTCAGTTTGAAAAAGATTTTAATATAAAATGGTAAATCTGGCAATAACATTAAATGGATTGGAGAGTATAGCATCTGATGAAATTAAAGAAGTTCTGAAAGCAAAAATAATTAAAAAGGATAAAGGAAGAATAATTTTTGAAACTAAAAAGAACAGCTTCAAAGACTTAAGAAGTATAGACAGGGTATTAGATTTATTGAAAGAATTTAATTTTGATCACATTGAAGAATTTGAAGAAAATTTAAAAGGTATAGATTTTAATTTAGTAAAGAGTACATTCAGGGTAGATTGCAACAGAATTGGAGATCATGATTTTAACAGCCAAGATATTAGCAGAAGTATAGGAGAGATCCTTTTTGAAGGATATAATAAAAAAATAGATTTCAAAAATCCAGAAACAATTATCTATGTTGATATTTTAGACAATAACTGCTTTATAGGAATAGACTTAACAGGAAAGTTATGTAAAAGAGGCTATAGATTTAAAGTTCATTCTTCAAGCATTAATGCTTGTTTGGCTTATTCCTTAGTAAGGTTAAGCGGCTTAAAAGATAATGAAGTTTTATTAGATTCATTTTGCGGAGATGGTGTTGTCTGTATAGAAGCAGGCTTTTACAAAAAAGCCAGGATTATTGGTGTTGACAACAGGGAAGGATATCTAAAAAGTTGCAGGATAAATTCAAAGATTGCGAAGAAAGAAATTGAATTTTTAAATACAGGCTTATTAGAAAGCAAAATCAAGGGCAAAGAAATTGACAAAGTTGTCAGCAATGTTCCGAGCCATACAAAAAGGAGAGGAGAGGGATTAGTAAAAAGTATATACTCTGCTTTGTTTGATAGACTTAATAAAATACTAAAAGAAAATGGAAAAAGCGTATTTTTAACATACTCTAAAGACTTGTTAAAAAACATAGCAGATGAAAAAGGATATAGATTAATTGATGAAATAGAGGTTAAGTTTAAGGACAGGAGCCAGTATATTTTAATCTTAGAAAAGATTTAAATAACAATAGAGAGAATAAATTCATAATGGATCCAGAGCAACAACTGATTAATGAAAGAAAAAAGAAGCTGAAAAAAATAAGGGAATTGGGGATAAATCCTTATCCATACTCTTTTGATGTTAAAGATAACTCTAAAGACATTCTGGAAAAAAATAAAGACCTTGAAAATGAAAACAAATCAAAAGTATCTCTAGCTGGAAGGATTGTTTCCATGAGAAAGATGGGCAAGATTAACTTTGCGCATCTGCAGGATCAGAAAGGGAAAATACAGATTTTTGTGGCAAATGATAACATTGACAAAATTGATGTAGAGCTTTTTAAGAATCTTGATGTGGGAGATATCATAGGCATAGAAGGAAATGTTTTCAGGACTAAAGCTGGTGAGATTACAATAAATACTAAAAAATTAACTCTTCTAACAAAAAGTCTAAGACCTTTGCCGGAAAAGTGGCATGGATTGAAAGATGTTGAAATAAGATACAGAAAGAGGTATCTTGATTTAATTTCAAATCAGGAAGTAAAAGAAATCTTCATAAAAAGAACAAAAATAATAGACTCAATCAGGGACTTTTTGAACAAAAAAGGATTTTTAGAGGTTGAAACTCCGATATTGCAGCCGATTTACGGCGGTGCAGCTGCAAGACCATTTAAGACATTTGTTCATGATATCAAAGCAGATGCTTACTTGAGTATATCTCCTGAATTATACTTAAAAAGACTAACAGTAGGAGGATTGGAAAAGGTATATACTATATGCAAGAATTTCAGAAATGAAAGCATTGACAGGTTCCATAATCCTGAATTTACAATGATTGAATTGTATTGTGCTTATGTTGATTATAATGATATGATGGCATTAACAGAAGAGATAGTAAGCCATGCAGCAAAAGAAGTTAATGGGACAACAAAAACAAAGTTTGGTGATAATCTTATTGATTTTAAGATTCCATGGAAAAGAATTACAATGAAAGATGCCTTAAAAGAATATGCTAAATTAGATGTTGAAAAAATGAAAGATGAGGAGTTAAAGAAGAAAGTTAAAGAGCTTAAATTAAAAGATGTAAAGGAGGAAAGGGGATTTATGATACAGGCTTTATTTGAAGAGCTTGTAGAGGACAAGCTAATTCAACCAACATTCATCACTGAATATCCTAAATCAGTATGTCCTTTGACAAAAGAACATAGAAAAGATTCTTTCTGGGTTGAGAGATTTGAGGCTTATGTTGCAGGAATGGAATTGGCAAATGCATACAGCGAATTAAATGATCCTGTAGAGCAGGAAAAAAGATTTAAAGAACAATTAAAAGAGAAAAAAGGACATGAAGATCCCCATCTTATGGTGCATAAAGTCGATCATGATTTTTTGGAAGCATTAGATATTGGAATGCCTCCTTTAGGAGGGGTTGGAATTGGCATTGATAGATTGGTATTACTGATAACAGGGCAGGAATCTCTCAGAGATATAATATTATTTCCTTTTATGAAGTATGAAGAATCATAAATCATGCTTTCTGTAAAATTTTCTTCCAAATAAAACATAATATATTACTAAAACTCCTATTACAGACAAAACTGCTGTTAAAGCTGTTATGTTTTCCATAGATAAGTATTTATTAAAGCAGTATTTAAGAGTTTTTATGAAAAGCAAAGGAAGCAGAACAGAAAGAGAGCTGTTTCATATGTTTTGGGATTCTGGACTGGCAGCTTTGCGCTGTGCTGGTAGTGGATCAACACCAATGCCATGCCCTGATTTATTAGTTGGTGATGGAAGCAGAGTTTTGGCTATTGAATGCAAATCAGGAAAGAAAGGCAGAAGATACATCAGTAAGGAGCAAATAAAAGAATTAAAAGAATTTGCCACGAAATTTGGCGCTGAGCCATGGGTGGGAATCAGGTATGATAACCTAGACTGGTTTTTTTTGGATATTGAAGATTTGGAAAAAAGCAAAGGCGGAAATTATTCTGTTTCATTAGGATTAATTAACAGGAAAGGATTAAGCTTTAATGAGTTAATTAGTAAATAAAGAAGTGATATCATGAGAAACAAGGCAATGTTAATATTTACATTCTTGATTATTATTCCAAATGCTTCTGCTATGATTATTAATGAGATTTTTTATGATTATCCTGGGGCTGATGATGACCATGAGTGGATAGAAATATTCAATGATGAGAACATAAGTGTTGATATTACAGGATGGAAATTTTTTGAAGACGGAACAAACCATAATTTAAATTTAATATCAGGAAGCTTTGTTATTAGCTCAGGAGGATATGCCATCATATCAGATGATGATGTACAGTTTTTAAAAGACTATCCAGGCTTTAATTCAACTTTAATAGACAGCTCTTTTTCCTTAAGCAATACAGGAGAGACTTTAGTTTTAAAAAATTCTTCATTAGAAGAGGTTTTCAATATAACTTACTTTAGCTCTTGGGGAGGGGATGGAAATAATAAATCAATATGCTTTTTTAATAACAGCTGGGGGGAATGCAGCTTAACTCCCGGATACGATAATTCTCTTTTTGTCGAAAATATAATTCAGGGAGATTATTCTAAGATAAAAATAAATGAATTTCTGCCTGATCCAAATGGATATGACAATGATGAAAAGCCGAACGGAGAGTTTATTGAGCTGTACAACGATGCTGATGAAGATTTTGATCTGGATAAGTTTTATTTTAAAGATGATCTTAATCATAAAGTTTCCATATCAGACACAAATACATTAAGTGGAACATTAATAAAAAGCAAATCTTACTTAGTAGTTTACCCAAGGCATGGCAACGGATTTTTGAACAATGATGGCTATGAAAGACTGCTTTTTTATGACTTTAATGACAACTTAATTGAAGAGGTAAGCTACAGCAGAACAACAGAAGGTGCCAGCTGGTCTAAAATAGGAAAAACATGGATTCAGACAATATCTACTCCAGATTCTGCAAATATTTATAATGAATCTTTTTCAGATTCTATTTTATTTATAGACACAGTTTACTTAGGCAACGACAAAAAAGCCAAATTTGGCGATACTTTAAGAGTCAAAGTTACTGTTTATAAAGGAAATTCTTCTAAAACAAGCATAAGCTTATTTGCAGAAAATGAAAACTACGAAATCAGCAAACAAACCAGGTTTAATGTTGATGAAAGATATACAAACAGCACATTTACAGTTCCTCTGCAATTATTCCCAAACTGCAATGGAAAATTTGAAGATGGAGTCTATGACATTGTCATAAAAGGCTTTGATGCAATAAATAAGTATGAAATAAATGTAGAAGGCATAACAAACTCCTTATGTGAGAAAATAAAAGTTGAAGGCGCAAAAACTAAATCTATAGATTATGATCTATTATCTTTTGACCCTGAAGTTTTAGCTGGAGAAGAAATTTCTACTGTCCTTCTTATCAGGAATAATGATAAAACAAGCAGAAAGTATGAAACATGGAGCTATATCTACAGCGGTAAGAAAAGCTACAGCGGCGAGAGAGAGGAAAATAAAAAAATAATAACCATTCCTGCAGATAAAAGCGCGACAATATCGCTAAAAAATACTGTTTTTGAAGAAGGTGAGTATAATCTAAAAGTTATGATCAAAAAAGAGGACAGAAAAACTCCCGCAGATATAACAAACTCAATAAAAATAGTTGGAAATGCTGCATTAGAAACAGATGATGAGCCAAAAATTTCATACCAAGAAGATTCTGTACTATACACTTCAAGCATCTTAAAGGCCAGAAGGAATGCTATGTTGTTTTTTAATCTTTCTTTAGTGTTAATTATTTTAAAGCTTCTTATAAATAAGGTTTTATAGAAACATTTTTAAGGCATCTTAATTTCCTCTGCTTATGGAAGATCAAAAACTTCTTGCAAATGTAGTGTTAGAAATAGTTGGATCTCCAAAAGAGCATGTCGATGAAACATTAAAGTTTGTTATTAATAAAATAAAAGAAGAAAAAGGCATTAAAGTAACGCATCAGGAAGTAGGAAATGCTGAAAATATAGAGGTAGGGAATATTAAAAGCTTGTTTTCCGCCTTTGTTGAATTGGATGTTGAATTTAACAGCGTTGCCAGATTATTGAATTTCTGCTTTGATTTCATGCCATCTTCTGTTGAAGTTTTAGAGCCTGAAGAGCTGAGTCTTGATTTCCATAAATTCAGCAGCTTCCTAAATGACTTATTGGCGCAGCTTCACAAGTATGATATGGCATTGAAAAACACAAATGCTAAAAACATTCTGCTTCAGAGAGAATTAGAAAAGTTAAAAGGGGGAAAAAAAGAATAGCTATTTCTTTAATTCCTCCAATCTTCTTAAATGCTCTTTAAATCTTGCACTTTCTGTAGGCTTAGGGAAGTTAACCTCTACTTTCTTTGATTTTCTCGGCTTCTTTTTCTTTATAATATAAAATGTTAAGACAGCAAGAATAAGAATTACTAAAATTATAATCGCGATTGGCAATGCAGATTTTCTTTCTTCTTGTATTTCTTCCTGAGTTTCATTTACTTTTTCTTCTTCAGTTTCTTGTTTTACATCTGATTCAGATTTTATCTCTACCTGGGATGACTTAAAGTCAGTTATCTCAACTTCCAAAGCTAAAACTGATGCATAGCCTTCTTTTGAGATGATAGTCAGATTGCCTTTATAATCTCCTGACAAAGGATTTTTATTTTTATTTATCCTTGCAAATACATTTTTAGTCTCGTTTGGATTTATCTGAGAAAATGAGGCTGTATCTAAAGCTACTATCTCTAACAGCTTTCCGGATAATGCTAATTTTACTTCTGTCAAAGTCTGGTCTCCAAAGTTCTTGAATTTTATATCACCTTCTTTTGTTTCTTTAGATAATATTGTAAATTTTATTGATGATTTTTCCGTAATAAACCTCAATGGATTTGTTGAGTAGGACTGGATTTCATCGCTAATTATGACTGGAATGATATACAATTTATCATTGTAAATAATTTCTACAGAGCTCTCTGTTATTAGTCCTGTGTCTATTGTCATAAGTATAGTTCTGGTTTCCCTGCTGTTGATAATTGTTGAGGATTTATCAACTGTTACACCCTGCTTTGCATTAATTTTTACATTTAATTGGGAATCTCCTTTATTTGACAATAAAAGCCTTATGGGATCTTTTTGATTTTTAAATACTGCAATTATCCCTGGATTTAATGACAAGGAAGGCTGAATTTTTTCATCCTGAAAAGAAAAAAATAATATTTGAGATGTTAATAATATATCATTGTTCCAGTTATCTAAACTTTCTTTATCTTTTAACAATCTTAACCCATCTTCTCCGTAAGGTGTTGGTCTTAAAGCCCAAGCTGCAATAGATGTTGTAAATAAATCTTCCGTAGTATCTAAAGATAATGCTTTTTTACTCCATGCTCCTCTGCTTAGTTGGTTATTTATCAGCCATTCTTTTGAATATGCAAAATCATCCATCAATACTAAAAAAGCATGGTGCAGAGTGGTAAACTCATCATAATTTTCCTTTAACCAGATTAAAACCTTTTCATTATTTTGCTGCAGTTTTTCAAGAGCATAAGCTGCATACAAGGAAGACTCATAATCACAGTTTGATTTGTAAGAAATGCCGAAACATCCTTTGTCATTGATATTAAAAGTAGCCTGTTTTTGGCTTGTTGATTGAAGATCAAATGAATTCCCTAGATAGCTATGAGTAAGCTTTATGTTAACAGAGGGCAAAGAAGAGCAGTCAACATTAATCTGTGTTTCTCCAGTTACATCTTTTTCTCCTAAACCACTTATTATGTCCAAACTATCTTCATTTATTTGGCAAGTTCCGCTTGACTGAGAATTTATTATCACTTTAAAAGAGCCTAAAGAAATATCATTTTGCGCTCCTTTTAGCCAGTTTAAAGACTTAGCTGCGTCCAAATCTAAAGAATTTAATGCTATTAATCCTAAAGCTGTATCTTTCACATTACAATTCTCTTTAGGAAAACACCCTAAAGAGCTTTGTTTCTCAAGCAATTCATTTGAAGAAGGGTTTAATCCAGCATTTGCTAGAGCAGCTGTTGAAAAAACTATTTCTTCTATAATTTCTTTTTTCTGGTCTTTAAGCCAGTAAAAAGCTGGATTAATACTATTAATGGATATTTTTTGTGATACTGAACTTTCTACCAGATTGCCATCAACCAAATATATTATATTATTTATACTGACTTCATATTCTCCTTTTCCAATAGTATTTGGAATGTCAAAATATATGAAATACCTTTTATCGCTTAATTTTATAGCTATTGCTCCTACAGGAATTTTTATTTCATCTTTAACTAAAGAAATGTCAAAGTCCTTTATTGGGACTTTAGAAAAAGTTAGCTCTGCCTGTATAGTCTCTCCTGCCTCATAGTTTTCTCTGCTAATTTTTAACTGGGCACCCTGCTGAGCACTTACTGGAGATAAGAATATTGCAAACAAAAAAAGTGTTAAAATTAAAACTTTATTTTTTACCAAGAAGTCTTTTGGCTTCTCTGAGAGATTTTGATAATTCATCTTCTGTTTTTGTTCTTTTATATTGCTGATAGACCTGCTTTTGAGCTGGAAACTTATAAGCTGGTCTTTGAGAATATCCAAATGCAGGCTGCTGCGGCCTTACTGGAGGTTTTTTCTTGAATAAATTTCTCCAGAAGTCTTTTGTAAATGGCTTTTTCATATTTGACTTAAAGTTTTCAGGATCTCTCTTGTAAAAGTAAAATAATATAGCTGCTATGATTAATATTATTAGTATTATCCATAAAAATGTTAAATTTGCTTTTTCCTTAGGTAATGGGCATGAAGCATCAAACTCGCAATCAGCATCATCACAATCCACCAATCCATCCCCATCATTATCAAAACCATCATTGCAAACCTCCAACTCTCCGCAGGCTATAGATCCAGAGCAATCACTGTCATCGCAGTCTATTTGATTATCAAAGTCATTGTCAATTCCATCATTACATATTTCAACTTCCTCACAAGCTATATCTCCCAAACAGTCAGGGTCATCGCAGTCTATGTAAGCATCTCCATCATCATCAACATTATTGAAGCAAACTTCTCTTCCTTCTCTTTCTGTTGGGGATTGGCAATCTACAGGGCATGTCGTTTCCTCTCCCTTGTCACAAAAGCCATCTCCGCATGCTATTCTTTCTTCTGTAAATCCGGATAATAATGCTAAAGAAGTTTGTATAACATCATTGTTCCATGAGCCGTCTTCTCTTTGCTCTCCCTTTAGCCATCCAATTCCTTTTGCTAATTCCTCATTTTGTCCAGATCCTTTCAAAGCTAAAACCGAGAATGAAGTCTGGAAAACATTTTTATTCCAAGAACCTTCTAAATCCTGAAGCTGTATTAAAGTTGTTAAATAATTGCTTTTTCCTGTAGTTATGTAAAGCAAGGAATTATGAAGTGAGATTGAAGGCTGATAATTATCTCTTAACCAGATTATTGACCCTGGCAATATTCCAATTTGGTTTAATGCATAAGTTGTATACAAAGAAGTTTCGTAATCACAATTAGCTCTTTTTGTTATTCCCCAGCATCCTGAGTCTACATCAACTAAAGCTGATGATTTATGGTCTTCCTGAATTATGTAATAAGCAGTTCCCCTGTTGTAGATTAAGGAAATTATTGGAGATCCTGGCAGACTGCTGCAGTCAACATCAAACTGTAATGAAGGATTTCTTGCCAAAGGATTATTTGGAATGCATGCCCTTAGATCAAACCAAGGCTGATTATTGCAATTAACAACCCTGCTGTCTTTTATTGTTATATTTTCATTAAATGTAACATTAGCTTCCTGATAATTTAACAAACAAGATCCATCTGCAGTAGTTGCTATCTGAAGCCACCATTTTCCTGCTGTAGGAACAGGGGTCTGTCCTTTATCTAACAGCCATGAAACAGCTTTAGAGCTGTCTTTGTTTGTTTTGTCCAAAGCTAAGGCAGCAAATGCTGTTTCCCTTACTTTACAATCCCCTTTTGGAAAGCATCCTTCTGCATCTTCCTGAGTTAAAAGCCAGTTAGCTCCTTCTTCAGCATTTACACTTAAGCCACCTTCCTGCAAAGCAATAACAGCTAATGCAGTATCATAAACTTCATTATTCCAAGAGCCGTCAACTGACTTAGAATCAAGCCACTGAAATCCTTTTTCTGCTGCAGATTCTTGAGCATAAGCATTTGTCAATAAGAATAAAGTAAATATTAGTATAGATATAACTAAAACACCTCTCTTTTTGAACATCTTTATAGTCTCCGTGATAGAGAATAAAGTTTATATATTGATATAAAAGCTTTTCTATACATATGGATAATTTGCCTATCAAAGATATTAATTTCTTTAATAAGGGCAAAAGAGGCTTAATTTATACTGGAAAATATAAAGGAAAGAAAGTAGGTGTTAAAATTAAAAGGCCTGAGAGCAGGGCAGAAAATACAATAAAGAAAGAGTATTTCTGGCTGAAAAAATTAAATAAATATGGTATAGGTCCAAAATTACTTTTTTTAAAAAATGATTCATTAATTTATGAGTTTGCAGAAGGAACTTTAATCAAAGACTATCTTAAAATAGCAAATAAAAAAGATAAAATCAGGATTTTTAAAAATGTTTTCGGGCAATTAAGGATTATGGATAAACTAAAAATAAACAAGAAGGAGATGCACAAGCCATTAAAGCATATTGTGATAGGCAAGAAGATTATTATGCTTGATTTTGAAAGATGTTATATCAGCAAAAAGCCCAAAAATGTTACTCAATTTGGCCAGTTTTTGTTGAAGCTGAATATAATTAAAAAAAGAAAAGAGTTTATTGAATCCCTAAAAGACTACAAACAAAATTTAGATGAAAAAAGTTTTAAAAAAATTTTAAGTTTAGTTTAATTTATAGCATTCTGCCCTTAGTCCGCAATAATTGCATTTATTTATATTCTCTATTTTATCCGGAAGTTTATTGGCTTTAATAAGATTATTAACTTCATTTATCAAAATTTTAACATTTTCTTTCATAAAAGGATTGATGTATAATCTCCTTTTTTCCCTTGTTTTTAAGTATTCTATATACCCATAATCCACATTAGTATCAAACTTTTCCTCTATTAATAAAGCATAAGCAGAAAGCTGTATTTTTTGGTCCTGCCATATGTCTGATTTTGGAGGGCTTCCTGTTTTTAGATCAACAGGACGATAATTTTCATTTTCAATCTCTATTTTGTCTAATCTTCCGACTAATCCCAGTTTTTCCGATACTATTTTCACTTCAGATAATATCTTTGGAATTAATGCTTCCCACAAATCTTTCCCAAATAGGTTATTTTCATCAATGAAATTTGATAAATTTATTGCCCTCAGCTCAGCCTCTTCCAAAAAGAAATCCCATGTTTCATTAAACACTTCTGGAGGTGATAAGTTTACACTCAAAATCTGCCGCTTCATATTTCTCAAAGTACCAATAAGCATATCCGCATAATTTTTCCTGTACAAAATCTCTATTTCCTCTGTTGGCATTGGTTTGTTTATAGAAGTTACAATTAATTCTTCATTCTTGTTTATCCTGTCAAACATCTCATGTTTTAGTATTCCTAAAACAGTCACATTTTTTGGAGGCTCTTTATACTTCATGACTAACTTCAAAAAAAGCTTTCTAGGGCAGTAAATATAAGATGTTAAATCAGTTACAGATATCATCTTTTCTTCTTACCCTGATTTTTTTGTCTTACAAGCCTTAAGGTGTAATTCACAGGATTTTTTACCTTGCTGCATATATTCTCCTGGCATTTTATGCCTAATCCAGAATAATACATCTCATTGCTGCAGTTTGGAGGCAGTATTGGTTTTATATTTCTTTTATGCCAATGCATCTGGGCTTGGATATATCCTTTTCTTAAAGGCTCGTAATTCTTTTCATTCCAATCTAACAAATATTTCTCGATATCCTCCATTGTCCAGCCTAAATTCCTAAAAAAATTAATCAATATGAAAATTGCTCTCTTTCTTCCGTCTGTTTCAACGCCTTTTAAAATTGATTTTATGCATTCAGGAAAATATTTTTCATCTTTTATTGCTATTGTTGGAAGTTCAAATTTTCTCTTAATATCTAATTTGGGAATTTCCTGCTTTTTTTGCCTTGCATACCAGTCAAAAGCCTGTATTATTAAGTTAGAAGCTTCCAAGTCATTTATTTTTGAATCATCCAGGAATTTTAAGTTATACTCCACGTTTTTTGGAATTGCTCTTGAAATTTTAAAATTCTTTAACTCATTTTCTGTTATTGGCAGGGACACTAATCCTTTTTTTTCATTCATTGAATAAGGCATTCTTATCATATGCCTGCTTGAAGTTAATGCTGAGTCAACTTCGATTACAGAGTAAGGATCGAATTTGCCATTTTTAATTAATTCTTCTCTTGATTTATTAGTGAATTCTGATATTTCTTTTAAGGAGTTCAGTGACAATAATTTATCTGATAAATAAGGCTTGATCATGTCTTTCAAATAAGAGGATATTACCCTTGTTCCTTCAGGAAATAATAATTTTGTTTTTTTATTATCAACAGATTCTGGAAAAGCTTTTGAGGGAATACCAATATGGAAACCATTAGATCCTGAATACTTCAATGAAATGTTTTTAACATCATGAAATTTTAAAGCTTCAACCAAAAGTAAAGCTGCCTCTTTTGCATAATCTAGGAATTTAGTATCAAGGTCTAATATCAGGCTCCAGCCAGTCCTTAAATCCTCCAATTCTTTCTGAGACATTCCAGATTTCAATTGCAGTGGGTCTGACCACTGTTCGACAGAATAATGAAAGCTTGTTGCGCCTTTTTTAGCCAATTCAAAAACATCATCTTCAAACTGGAGAATATCAGGTCTCTTGCCAAAAGAATTTACACCAAACATGACAGATACTTCCCTGTTTTCAGAACAATCAACGAATGCTTTCTGTATTTCTTTTCTAGAATAATAATTTAGATAATTTACCCCCATTTTTGCTTTAAACTCAACAATGTTTATATACTTTATGCATAGAATATGTATATATTGCAGATTATAAGTTTTATAAGAATTTATTCATCTTTTTTGTTATCTTCTACAATTTTAAGAAGGTCTTGCTGAATAATCTGGACTTGATCTGAAATATCTAAGAGGCCATGTTCTACCTCCATAGCCAAGTCTTCCATATTCCTTATTTGATTAGAAATAATTTTTTTTGTTTCATCTATATCTTTGCTAACATGAACTTTAGATCCAACACCTAAAAGAAGCTCATTATTATCCTTCAAATCTGCCCTTGCAAAAATTCCGCTCCCCAAAGGGACAAGCATTTCTGTCCCTTTTTTTGTCTTCTTTATTTCATCAAGAGCGACCTCTATCTTTATCAATTCCTGGATATGGTGGGAAATATTTATTAATTGCTCTTGGGCTTTTTGAATCTGATGTTCTTTTGTCTGTATTTCAATATACTTTCTCTGAATATTTGCTTCTTTTGACATCTTATTTTTTGGCTTTTTGTTTAGAAATTTCAGGCTGTTTTACTTCAACTTTCTGTCTTGTTTTTCTCTCTCTTTTTTCTCCTTTCTTGATTATTTTAAAGCCTTCTTTCTTAAGAAGCTCCCTAATATTATCTCCGGACTCTTCCTCTTTTATTTCCAGAACTTTGTCCAAAGGCTCCAGATGTTTTATACTGCACCTTTTCCTTCTTACGTTGCCATCTACTAATACATGATTATTATCTATTTTTTTTATAACAACAGCTATATTATTTCCGTCTCTTCCAGCTATTTTCATGCAAACTCTTCCAACATCTAGCATATTACATTCTCCTTGTTCTTTCCTTTAAAGTTTCCCTTGTACACTTAGAGCATAAATTTCCAGCAAAAGGTCTTGACGGAATTTTTTTGGATTTTGGCATAGTTCTCATCTTATATGGCCTTTCTGCAGCCATTCCCTTCAATACTGCCCCGCAATTTCCGCATTGGTGCTTAGAAGGCTTTCTTTTTAAATAAAATAATTTAGTCGTGCCTCCTGGCAGCTTCTTGTAAACCCTTCTGAATGTTCTTGACCTAAATCTTCCCCTTACCATCTTAATGCACCTTCAATAACTTCCTTATAATCATGCTGAATATAATCGATGTTAGTATATAAACCCATATCCAATTATGCATAAACCACAAGAAATTTAAATCTATTCCTTGGAAAACTGCCCTTAACCAGTTAAATATAAGTATTAAAGGCAGGAATGTAAATAATAAAGGCCTGAATGAATGCATCATATACTTCATCTGAACTTCCATCATTGGCTTTTGAAGCTCTATCACCTTTTTGTGGTCATGCTTGTGCTCTTTCATCTGTTTTTGATAGCTATTTAATTCTTCTTTCCACTCTTTCATCAAATGCTGTTTTGTAAGAAACTTGTAAGCTAAGGTTATCAACAAAGTTAAAATAAAAGATATAATAACTAATCCAACTAAAGGGTTCCATAAAACCAAAGCCCCGAATATTAGATTAAAAAACTGATTTAAAAAATTAAAAAAGCCTCCACTTGTCTGTGCGAATGCTAAATTCCCTTCAATTGTTACATTGCTTATAGTTTCATTAATTGCCATTTATCCGCCCATCATCTTCCTTAATGCAGGATTCATATCCATCATATGCTTTTGTGCTATTTCCTCATAAAGCTGATAAATTATCATAACAGCTAATAACAAACCAGTTCCACTTGTTAATGCGCCAGATAAATCAGCTACAGCTGCTAAAAATCCCACTGTTAAAGCTCCCATAACTGTTAATGGAAAAATATATCTGTTTAATATTTTTTCCAATACTCTTTGGTCTCTTCTAAATCCTGGAACCTGCAAACCTGATGCCATAATCTGCCTTGCCTGAGATCTTGCATCCATTCCAGCAGTCTGGACCCAGAAAATAGAGAAAAGCACAGAACCTCCCATTAATAGAGCAATATAAACTATCGACTGCAGGATTATAGTGCTAGTTGCAGATCCTGTAATTAGATTTTGCACTACATTTGGAGAATAAACCCATGCTACTAATCCTGTTGCTGGCACATTTCCTGCAAAAGTTCCTAACCAAGGACGGCCCCAGCTTTCCAACAATCTTGCCCATAATTGGATATTAGCCAATAAAGCTGCAATTAAAATGACAGGAATATTTGATGTATATATAAACTTTAATGGCCATCTTATTCCATGCCCTCTAATCCTTCCAAAACTTAAAGGTATCTCAACTTTCATTGCCTGTGCAAAAACCGAGAATGCAAAAACTACTACAGTAGATATAATTGCAGCAATTGCCAAGGCTGCTCCAATTGTATTTCCTCCTGCCAATGACTGGAACAATACAAAAAATACTCCTGTTGGCGCTTGTCCTGTTCCTAATGCAAGAGTTCCTGCTGCTGTTAAAGGAGAAAATGCCCTGATAAATATCTGGGATGAAACTCCTGCTGCAATAAACAAACTTACACCAGAGCCAAATCCCCATTTTTGGATTACTTCATCCATAAATAATATCAAAATGCCACCTACAATTAACTGTAATACAAGAAGCCACTGCATACTTATGTAAGCACCGCCGACCAAACTAGGATTTGGTGATAATCCTCCTAAGAAGATATAGATTATTGCTTCAAATACAATAAAGAATAATGCTAAAAATTTTTGGATTCCCTGAAATGTTTTCTTGCCTTCTCCAGTTGTTAGGTCAAGCTTCATTATTCCAGAGCCAACTAAAAGCTGCAGAATAATGGATGCTGTTACAATTGGACCTATACCCAAAGAAACAATAGAGCCAAAGCTTGCTCCTAAAATCAATGATAAATATTCAAACTGCTGCAAAGCATTCTCTCCTAACCCATATAAGGGAACTACGCTAAGAACAAAGAATGCCACTAAAATTAGCAAAGTCCATTTCAGTTTTGTTTTAAAATTAAGATTTTTATTTGCAGGACCTCTAACTTCCGGAAGATTAGAAAGAAAGGTTTTAATCAGAGACATTTTCCAAAGCTATTACACTGCCCCCTGCTTGCTTAACTTTGTTGATAGATCTTTTTGATGCTGTTCCTATATTTATTTTTAATTTTTTTGTGATATTCCCTTTGCTCAAAAGCTTATCATAGCCTAATTCAATTAGGTTTACTTCAATAACATCTTTTGTTTTTTTTGCTATTCCTTTCATAACCAAACTGTCTACTTTTTGATTCAATTCCTGAAGGTTTATTGTTTTTAGCACCACTTTTATGTTTTGAGGTATTTTAAACCCTTTTTTGCCAAAATATTCATTTCCATATAATTTGATTATAGTGGGCTTTTTAGTGTCTGCCCTTTTACCTGTTCCTGCATTTCCCCTGCCTCCCCTGTTTCCAGCTCCCCTGTGCTTCTTCTTTGCGCCCCATCCATGTGTATGAGTGCCTCTTTGCCTTGATTTTTTTGATCTCTTATTTACCGTCATCTTATAGCATCCTTTTAATCAAATCATTTATTTTTTCTTTTCTATAGCCTAATGCTCCTCCAAGTGAGAATGGCATTTTAGTCCCTTTCCTTTCATACCCTTTAATAGGAGGATTTAAGCCAAAGAATAATTTCATTCCAGGAATATCCTTTAATTTTCTTTTAGATTCAAAAAACTCCTTTGCAAAGGTGTTAAGGTCTGTATTTAATTTTTCTTTTATTATTGCCTCAACATCTTTTTTAATCCCTGCAACTTTAGCCCTTTTTTTTATTAACATCTTGAATGTTTCCTCATCTAACTCTCCCCATGTTACATAGTCTTTAAGCTTGTTCACCATGCCTGCATTTGAAAGAGTATTTTCCAAAATAACACAGTTATTTTTTTTGTATAATCTCATCATATTAAAAGTATCTTTTATTTTTTTATTAAGATGTGTTTTTCCGCTTATCCTGATTACTGCTAATTTGCTCATTTTTTACTTCCTTCTACTATTCCTCTTGGCTCAACCTGATCATGCTTAATCTTAACTTGCGATAATTTTTGAAGCGCGTTAAAACATGCTTTCAACAAATTCAGCCTAGTTGCTGTCTTTCCTCTAGCTTTTGAATATACATCTGTTATGCCTGCCAATTGAAGGATCTTTTTGCATTCTTCCTGGATGCATAAACCAGTTCCCCTTGGCGCAGGTATTAATTTTACGACAGAGCTCCCCATTTTTCCCTCAACTTCAAAAGGGATTGAATGAGGTGTTTTGCATCCACAAGCCCAGGATCCGCATCCTCTTCTTATCTTGATTATGTTCAATTTAGATTTTCTAATTGCCTTTTCTCTGGCTGGAACTGTTTCTTTGGCATCGCCAAATCCTAAGCCAACATAGCCGTCTTTGTTACCCACTGCGACCATGGTAGCGAATTTTGCTTTGTTTCCTTCCCTTGTTTTTTTCTGGGTTTGTCTCCAGATACTCCTTTTTCCTCCGCCAAATTTTCCTTTTGACTGGCCTACTTCTAACAAAGATTGGTCTAAATTTGGTAGCAAGAAATCAACAATCTCTGCTTCCAATATTTTCTCGCCTTTATCTAAAACTTCATCAATATTAGTTATCTTGCCTGATTTTATTTCCCTGCCTATCTCAGTCTTAGGATTCCATCCCCCCATATTTGTTTTTTTAATGCCTGTCTCTGCTTCAGCAGGAATTACTTCCTCTTCCAATATTGTTTCTTCTTTCTTTTCTACCATTTTACTTTACCAATATTTTATTTTTGATTTCCTCAAAATGTTTTTCAAAATCCTCTGATTTTATGCCTTTCTTTAAGTAATCTGAAAATTGTTTCTCATTAATTGCCCTGTCTGAAGAAATTTTTTTAAGATAGGCTGCAATATTCAATCCTTTGATTAATTCTTCACTAGGAATTATGTCTTTTGAATGGGGGACTTTTATCCCGCTGTCCAAAACTCCTTTTAATGCTGCATAAAGTCTAGATCCTTTTATACTTGGCTGCAAACCTAAGTCCAAAACAGCCTCTTTAATTTTTGATCTGCTCTTTAATCCAGCATATAAACCAATTAAATATGCTGCTGGTCTGTTGCCTCCATGAAATTTCCATCCTGCTTTTTCTATGTCTTTTTTATTAGTAGTTGATATTGTTTTATCTCCATCATTTGTATAATTAACAAACTGGACAATTAGATCATTATTCTTCTTCCTTATTACCAGCCTTGTCTTTCCAGATTTGAGTAACTCTAACCTTCCCTTATAATCTGTTTTACCTTGCTGTTTTCTTTTATATTTTTTATTGGTTCTTGCCATTTTTTATTGCTAGATTGTGCTCATCCAAATAAATTTTTATATGCCTTTTACTTCTAAAAAATCCCCCTTTAACTTTACGCATCAAATTCCTATAATTTTGAATATTGATTAAGGACTTAACTTTTAGTTCCTTTAAGAATCTTCTCTGGAGTCTTACTTTTGCCATCCACTCTTTCTTTGGATTAATCCTGGCGTTTCTACCTCCTTTTTTTGAACCTGCGCCTTTTCTTCTTCCTTTGCTCTTTTGCGCTTTTATTTTTTTAGACCTAAATCCTGAAATGCCCCTCTTCTGTTTTTTTTGAACAGCTTTATCCCTCACTAAAAGCCTCATATCTGCTTTGGTTATAGACTCTTTTATCTCCTCAAGTCTGTTTGGATCAAACCATACTCTTTTAGGGCTTATACCCATCAAAGATGCTGCAATTCTTTTTTGAACTTTTAAATCCATTTTATGCTGAACTTACTCTCCTATGCAATTCTTTTGTTTTATCTTTAATTGGCTGATCTTGCTGCTTTTCTTCAGCTTTTGCTTTGGGCTCTTCTTTTAAGCCTGTTATTGCCTCTTTTGTTTTATCATCTTCCTTATTCTCTTTTGTTTTTTTATCTTCTGCTTCTTTTACAGCCTTTTCCTTCATCTGTTTTCTTATTTCAATTTTTTTCTTGGTTTCAGTTTTTCTTTTTAAAAAGTTTTCATCTATTTTTTTGATATAACCATCAACATCTTTGACATTATAGACTCTGATATTCATTTCTTTAGCTTTTTTTAAGATTAAAACTCTCTTTTTATTGCCTATTTTTCTCTGAATCACTGCAACTTCTGATTTTTTTATTTTATCCAAATCAGAAATTGTTTTTACCAAAAACTCTCTGAAGCCATGCCTATTCAATCCCCTAATTTCTCGATTTGAACCATAACCAATAGAAGGTAGTTTTTCATGCCCCTTGAAGCTTCTTCTTGCTTTAGAGTCCAAGCCTCTTGGTCTTCTCCAGACTTTTGCAAGCCTCTTATATCTCTTTCCGCCCTGCCTTATGAATTCCGGCTTTTTCCTTCTGATTATATTTTGACTCTTCATTTTATACTCTTTCTGGCTTTTTTACAATATAAATGCCATCCTGAAAAACTCTTCTGTCCCTGTTTGTTATTCTTGTTGATTGCTCTATATTGCTTGCTGTCTGGCCTGTTTTTTCTAAATCATACCCATCAACTAAAATTTCATTGCCTTTAACCTGAACTTTGACATTGTCAAGTATAGAAGCTTCCCTTGGGATTTTTTCACCCAAAAAATTTTTTATTTTAAGCTTGTTTCCCTCTACATTGACACTCATTGGAAAATGCCCTGAACATATCTTTAATTTGTAATTAAAACCATGGGCAAGCCCTCTAATGGAATTTTTGATGTGTTTTGTAAAAGTAGACAATAATCTTTTTTGATTTCTTGTCGTTTTTTTGAATGATAAAATCAATTTGCTATCTTTAATTTCCAAGCCCATATCTTTGCTCAATATTTCTCTACTTAATTCTTCTTTTTCTCCCTTTAGTGTTATTACTTCACCATTTATCTTAACTTCAATTCCAGAGGGGATTTCTATTTCTTTTCTTAGGATTTTTTTCTTTTTCATTTTAGTAACAGTAAGCTATCAGATTTCCGCCAACTCCTTTCTCTTTAGCTTCATTATGCACCATAAGCCCTTTAGATGTAGATACAATCAAAAAACCAAAATCTTTTGACGGCAAATATCTCTTTTCAAATTTTTCAAAATTATTTTTCTTGACTCCAAGTCTAGGTTTGATAACTCCGCATTTGTTGATGGTTCCAAGCAAGTTTAATACAACATAAGTTTTATTTCCCTCCTTAACAATCTCATAAGAGCCTAAATAGCCTTTTTCATTTAATATTTTCAATACCTCCAATAATAAATTAGAGGCAGGCCTAAGTATGCATTCCTTTCTTCCTATTTTCTCGCAGTTAAGGATATGCGATAATGCACTTGCTAATGAATCGTTTAATACCATTTTAACTATATTTTTTGAACCCTATCTGTTTTGCTATATCTCTAAAGCACTGCCTGCATATATCCAAGCCATATTTTCTTATATGACCTTTATACCTGCCACATCTGTTGCATTTTCTAGATCCTAATCCGAATTTCCTGTCTTTAGGAGCATTATGCTTTATAAATTTCTTCAGCTTGGCTGGTTTTACATTCAATTGCTGAAAAACCTTCTTATAATCTTTTGCTGTCATTCTTCAACCTCTATGCCAAAAGCATTCTTGACAAATTCAATAGCTTCCTCAGTTGATATTCTATGTTTAGGAGGAAGTTTCTTAGGCTCAAGTCTCCTATTTTTAACTCTAAATCCTGCTCTTTGTAAAGTCACAGCAGTATCTAGCCCCATAATTCCTATTTCATGATCATATTTGACATTTGGAATGTCTAGATATTCTTTAATTCCAAATGAAAAATTCCCTTGATTATCGAAATTCCTTCCTAATAATCTACTTTCTTTTGCTTTAAGCAACCTTTTTAGCAATTCTTCAGCTTTTTTACCCCTTACAGTAACCTTGCATCCTATAGCCAAGCCAGGCCTTACGCCCCATGTAGGAATTCTTTTCGTTGTTACTGTTTTAACAGGTTTTATGCCAGTTATTGCTTGAAGCAATTTAAGGCCTTTGTTTACTAATTCAGCTGATCCACCTGCACCTATGTTAAGCGTCACTTTCTCTATTCTTATCTCTTTGTTCTTGTTCATAGTAATGTATTATCGATTACAAAGGCATAATTCTTTAAAGTCTCAAATGTTTCACTGCCTTTCTTTAATTTTATTCTATCTTCTTTGGTGTCTTTAGAAAGTTCTATACTTTCTAAAGTTGCAATTAATCCTTTATGCTTGCCAGCGATTAAGTATATAGACGCTCCTTTTTCTAACTTAAGGTGGTTTTTTATTTCATTTTTATCTAATGTCAAGACTAATGTATCCCCAACTTTGTATTTCTTGTCTTCAGCAATTTTGTTTCTTCCGTCGGAGAAATTTATTTGCAATTTATTTTTCTTTAGCAGAGTTTTGTCTATTATTTTACATAGCTTTAAATTAGCGTTTTCCTTTGTTATTTTATTCAACTTGAATTTTTTATGTTCATCTATTAGCACCCTGTAATATTCATCAAGAGAGGGTATTGATATGGTATCCATCAAGCTTATTGGATAGTTTGGATCCTTTACTATTTTATTATCAACAAATACTTTTCCATTATTCAGCACTATTTTTGTTTCTCTTGCTGTGGCAGTTTGTTTTAAAAAATTCTGCATAATCATTTTTAATGTTATAGAATCCTCAAGTTTATGAGGTCCTGACCTGGGCCTAGCTATGAACTTTATTCCTTTTCTCTTCATAGGCCATGATCTTGGCGCAACTAACCTTGATAAGTGATTTTTTACCATTTTACTTCCTTTCTAATATTTTTTGCCTCTTTTTATCGCCTAAATTTAATTCTACTAGAAGCAGATTAGAAGGATTTACAGGATACGGTCTCTTTGATCCATCTTTTTTTGTAGTAGTTATCCCTTCAATATAAACTCTTCTTCTCCTTATGTCAACTCTGTCTACTTTTCCGCTCTTTTTCTTAAATTGCCCCCTCATAATAATTATATTGTCTCCTTTTCTAACACCTAAACTTCTTTTTTTATACTTTAATCTTAATTCTTTTGATAAATGAGATCTCATAAACTTTTGTTTTATATGCAATGGAGCATTAGCTAAATACTTTCTCTGTTTTCTTGGCTGTTTGCTTGATTTCCAATTCTTTGAAAATGTTTTTTTCATTTTACACCACAATAGTTGCTAACTTTGCAATGCCTGGCCATCTTTCTGTAGCTTCTTTTGCAATAGCACCTTTTAGTATAGTCCCTTTCGGGTTTCCCTTTTCATCTTTTAACACAACTGCTGCATTGTCCTCGAATTTGATTCTTGTACCATCAAACCTTCTATATTCCTTTCTCTGCCTCACAATTATAGCATCTACTACTTGTTTTCTCATAGTAGGGTTTCCTTTAACAACAGAGGCTTTTATGAGATCCCCTACACCTGCTGCCTGAATTCTTCTTCTTACAGTCTTGTGCCCTTTAACAGATATGAGCCTGATTACTTTGGCTCCTGAATTATCACAAACAGGAATTAATGCTGCATGATTTAAGGATTTTACAATCCTTGCTTTGACTGCTTTCATTCTTTCATAACCTCAATTACTACAAAGTTTTTTGTCTTTGACAAAGGTCTGCATTCCATTATTTTTACATTATCACCTTCAACTGCATTTATGCAGCTTGGATTGTGAGCCTGTATCCTTGTTCTTCTTCTTTCAAATCTTTCATACTTTGGCAAAGGGTATAATCTTGGAAATTCTATTCTCACTGTCTTTTGTGCTTTAGCAGAAATTACTCTGCCAAAAAATGTCCTTCCTCTGACTTTTAAAGCACCATGAAAGGGGCATTTCTTATCATCACACTTACCACTAGGCAGACTCCCTTCAATTCCTATTCCTTTTCTGTTTTTTTTCATTTTAACTTAAGTTTTAATCTATCTTCTGGTCTTGCAACCAAAATCTTGCCATCGATCTGAAATCTCTGGTTTTTGTATTTCATTTCAAATACTATCTGATCCTTAATCAGTTTTTTTTCTTTGTTTTTTTTCTCGATAGTTAGGGTGTTTTTTGTTTCATCAACAACTTTTCCCTCCACTCCAATCAAATCTTTATTTGAAGATTTTACAACCTTAATTGTTGTTCCTATTAATTCGCACCCAGCAACTTCACGAGGATTTATAATCATTTTAAACAATCCTTATTGTTTCAGGCGCGAACCCTATTTTTATTAGTTCTTCCTTGACTTTTTGCTTATGGTCACCTTGAAGTTCAATGATCTTGTTTTTTGAAGTGCCACCGCAAGCAAGTTTTGATTTCAATTTTTTGGCAACTTCTTTTATATTAACTTCTTTTTGGTTTATTCCTTCAACCAATGTAATCAATTTGCCGAATTTTCTTTTAATAACTGAAACCTTAATTTGTTGCTCTTCCTTTGCTATATTCTCACAAGCGCAAAGTTCTTTTGGAAGTCCGCATTTTGGACAAATCTCACTCATCCTTATTTCTTAGCCTCCTCAGAGCTTTTCAACTCTGTTTTTTGCTTATTCTGATCTAACTTATGCAATAATTTTGCGATTGTCCTTTTTATTTCTTTAACCTTTCCTGGATTTTGAGGGGCAGTTCCTGTAGATATTTGAGATCTTATCTTAATCATCTCTCTTTTTAACTCTATCATCTTGTCCTTGACTTTTTTATTATCCATCTGTTTTAATTCAGTTTTCTTTATTAGTGCCATGTTCTTCTTTCTTTTCTTCTTTCTTTTCTTCTTTCTTTTCTTCTTTCTTTTCTTCTTTCTTTTCTTCTTTCTTTTCTTCTTTCTTTTCTTCTTTCTTTTCTTCTTTCTTTTCTTCTTTCTTTTCTTCTTTCTTTTCTTCT
>Ga0209542_10003853_pt1 | contig 31581 bp, 26 predicted proteins | sample RifCSPhighO2_01_FD_184028 | JGI IMG/M metagenome (GOLD analysis project Ga0209542, IMG submission 184028) | Soil microbial communities from Rifle, Colorado - Rifle CSP2_plank highO2_0.1 (SPAdes) (version 2) | ecosystem: Environmental > Terrestrial > Deep subsurface > Rock core/Sediment ... | reverse complement strand
TGCCAATAACTGGTGATGTCGACGAAAAAACAAAGAAGAAAATTGAGAAACAGGCGATTAAAGGGCTAGGATTTAATGAAAGCTCCAAGCGCTTTTATCCGGAAGCCTCGATAGCGGCTCATTTAGCCGGGTTTGTCGGGAAGGATGAGGACGGTGATAACATCGGCTATTTTGGCATCGAGGGATATTATAACAAGGATCTTGAGGGCCTGCCGGGGATACTGAAAACGGAGCGAGATGTTATCGGCCGGCCGATTGTTATCGGTACTCAGGATCGTTTGAAAGGGGAAAATGGCCGCGATCTTATTTTAACGATCGACAAGAGCTCCCAAGCAATTGCGAAGAGACGGCTTCAGGAAGGTTTGGAGCGTTACCGGGCGCAAAGTGGCTGTATCACTATTATGGAGCCGTATTCTGGGGAAATACTGGCGATGACCTGCCTTCCTGACTTTGATCCCACTGAATATTATGAATTTTCTGAAGCTTTTTTTAGAAATCCGGTTATTTCCGATGTTTTTGAGCCGGGTTCCATTTTCAAACCGTTCGTTGTCTCGGCGGCGCTTGAGGAGGGAAAAATCGCCCCGGATGATACCTACAATGAAAGCGGGCCGATCCAGTCTGGTAAGTATTTCATTCGCACTTGGGATAATAAATATAACGGAGAAATTTCAATTTCCGAAATTCTCCAGAAATCATCCAATGTCGGCATGGTCTATATCGGGAGTAAACTTGGTAACGACAATATTCTCAAATATCTGAACGATTTTGGCTTTGGTGCCAAAACTAATGTCGATCTGCAAGGGGAAGTTACTAGCCGAATCAAGGACAAATCCCTTTGGTATCCAATCGAATATTCCACGATTGCTTTTGGGCAGGGGATTGCAGTAACTCAGATGCAAATACTCACCGCTTTTGCGGCGTTGGTGAATGATGGCTGGATGGTGCGTCCTCATGTAGTGAAAGAAATGATCTCAGAAAATGGCAATCGGGAGGCAGTTTCCCCGAAAAAAGAGAAACGGGTCTTGAGTGAAAAGACGTCACGAATTATCAAGAAGATGCTTTATGAAACCGTTCAACATGGGGAAGCAAAATGGAAGATTCCGGAAGGCTATAAAATAGGGGGGAAGACGGGGACGGCGCAAATCCCGGTTCAGGGAGCGTATGACCCGTCTAAGACTAATGCCTCGTTTGTCGGATTTGCGCCCATAGACAAGCCGAAATTCATCGTTTTAGTCACTTTACATCAACCCGAAGCGTCGCCGTGGGCCTCAGAAACGGCGGCGCCGCTTTTTTTCCGCCTCGCCAAAGATTTGCTAGTTCAGTATAATATAGCACCAGAATAACCAAAACCATGTTCCAAATACTAAAAAATCTGTTCCATATTTTCGAATGTTTAGCCGCCGACCTCTATTACGGCTTTCCCGCCCGAAAGCTTATCGTCGTCGGCATCACTGGCACAGACGGTAAAACCACTACTGCCCATCTCATCTACCATATTCTTAAGACTTCAGGAAAAAAAGTGTCGCTGATTTCTTCAATTTATGCGGATATCGGTGGCCAAATTCATGACACCGGATTCCACGTTACTACTCCCCGTCCTTGGAAAGTGCGGCAATTTCTCAGAAAAGCCCGTGATTCCGGCGCCGAATATTTTATTTTGGAAACTACGTCCCACGCCTTGGCACAAAATCGCGTCTGGGGGATTCCCTTTCACACTTCAGTAATTACCAATATTACCCATGAGCACCTGTATCATCACGGTTCATTCGAGAATTATCTCAAGATAAAAACCAAACTGCTCCTCCAGTCTCGTAATGCTCTAGTCAATTTAGATTCAGTGTCGGCTCCAGAAGTAATCAAGATTCTCGTTGACAAAAAAAAACCATTCAAGACGTTCTCATTAAAAGAAACGAAGGCCGATTTTACCTGGAATGCTCAGATTAAATCTCATATTCATGGGGAATATAATCGGGAAAATATTCTCGCCGCCTATGGCATCTGTCTCTCTCTCAATCTCGATAAAAAAGCGGTTCTTAAAGGAATTGCTTCATTCGAATTGCCCCGAGGAAGACTTGACGTGGTTAGAAACAAGGAATTTAAAGTGGTAATTGATTTTGCCCATACTCCCAATGCCATTGAAAGATTGCTACAGACAATAAAAACCGATCTGGTGGGGAAAAATGGTCTAATCATTCACGTCTTCGGTTCTGCTAGCCAGCGGGACGATTCCAAACGCCCCAAAATGGGCGAGGCCAGTGCCCAATATGCCGATATTATCATCCTGACGGAAGAAGATTATCGCAAAGAAGATCCGGCCAAAATTTGTGAGCAAATTGCTCAGGGAATTAAGAAGCAAGGATTAGTTAAGGATCAGGACTATTTTGTTGTTACGGACCGCGCCCAAGCGATTGAAAAAGCGATTTTCATGGCGCAACGAGGCGATGTCGTTGTCGTGACGGGCAAGAGCCACGAGAAGAGCTTGGCTCGTGATGGCAAGGAATATCCTTGGGATGAATACAAGACAGTTAGAAAAGCGCTAATTCGCAAAAAATGACACTTAAATTCATCAGTATTAATATTCTCCATGGAGGCGAGTTTCTGGATAGAATTTTTGAATTCCTCGATAACGAAAAACCGGATATTGTGACGATGCAGGAAGTTTGTGAAAGTACTGACGGCAATTTACCTCGGAATTTACGAACCACCAGCGTTCTGAAGGAACATTATCCTGACTATCATTTGACTTTTGTTCCCGACAAGCTCTCGATAAAAGAAGGCCACGTTGAAAGCGGTGTCGCCATTCTTTCCCGATATCCGATTATTAAACAAGAAGTGGCTTTCTTTGGGGTGCCATACGGTTATTATCCGGAGCCGCCGGAGAAGAAAGACTTTTCTCTTGATCCCCAGAATCTTCTGCATGCCACTATTGACGCTGACGGGACGGCATTAAACGTGATGAATGTTCATGGCGTTTGGGGATTTGATGGGGAAGATAATCCGCGGCGACTGTTGATGAGTGAAATGATCATCAAGCGAATTCAGGGGCAGGCGAATGTGATTCTGGCCGGCGACTTCAATACCCGGCCCCATACGAAAACGATGCTGAACCTGGAAAAATATCTGACGAATGTGTTTAAGGATGAATTGAAAACCACTTTCAACGTGCCCCGTCGTGGTCCCGGCGGATACGATACTTCAGTTGTTGACGCGATGTATATCAGTAAAAATATTAAAGTAATCGAGCATTATTGTCCGCAGGTTGATATCTCCGATCACTTACCGCTAGTGGCAACCTTAGAAGTATGATTGTATTTGACCCCCAGAGAAGCATTTATGTTTCTTCAAAGATTAGTAATGCGTTTGTCTCAGGATTCGGGACGAAACTATCTGATGGCATGGAGAATGTTCCCCTGGAAAGGCGGTTGAGGATGGAACAAATTCACAGCGATAGGATTGTTGTTATCCAGACAATGGATAATCTAGCGATGGATGGTAAGGGCGTCGATGGAGCGGTTACTGGGTTGGCTCCAGCGACGCTTACGGTACGATCAGCCGATTGTGTTCCCTTATTATTTGCGGACGAGATAGCGGGGATAATTGGCGCCTCGCATCAAGGGTGGCGAGGCGCGCTCTTGAAACTACCGGAAAAAATGGTGAAGACTATGAAAGGGTCCGACCCTGCGGATATCGTGGTGGCGATCGGCCCGGCGATTGGTTCCTGTTGTTACGAGATTTGGGGCGATCGCCTTGAAGACTTTCGGAAGACCTTTCCGGACTATTCAGATCGGGTGATTCTCATTCGCAAAGGAAAAAGCTATTTGAATTTAGCCCACCTCGTCTATCTCCAGTTAGTGGCAGTGCAAATACTGCCAGATAACATTGACCACTTCCCCTTCTGCACCAGCTGTGATAAAGAGCATTTTTATTCGTATAATAGAGATAGGACGAAACAGACGATGGTCAGTTTTATCAGCAAAATATGAACAATATTTATTTGGTAGGAATCAAGGGCGTGGGGATGACGGCGCTTGCCGTGTATCTAAAGGAACGCGGCAAGCGCGTCTGGGGGTCTGACGTTGCCGATGTGTTTCACACCGATGCCATTCTGAAAAAACAGCGGATAAGAGTGATTACTTCATTTTCTCCCGACAATATCACTGACGACATCGACTTGGTAGTCACTACTGGCGCTCACGATGGTCTCAAAAATATCGAGGTATTAGCCGCTCAAGAAAAAGGTATCCCCGTGATGACTCTTGCCGAGGAGGTGGGTCATCTTATGGAAGCATTTTCGACAAAGATTACCGTCATTGGCTCCCATGGAAAAACCACCACCACAGCACTGATTGCCTTTATGTTGAGACATCTCGGTCTCGCTTCAAGCCATCTAGTGGGAACAGCCACTTTCTCCGGCTTTAATGGCGGCTCTTTTGGAGGCACTGATTATCTAGTTGTCGAAGGCGATGAGTATGTCTCTTCTCTAGGCACTGACAACACTCCCCGCTTCATGTTTCAAAATCCCGATTTCATTGTGTGTACCAATATCGATTACGATCATCCTGACGTTTATAAAAATATCAAAAGTCTGGAAAAAGTTTTCTCAGATTTTTTTAATAAATTGTTGGCTAATCCCTTGGGGAAACTGATTTATTGTGCCGATGACATTGTTCTACGAAGATTGGTGCTGAAAATTCCGGAAGAAAAAAGAATTTCCTACGGATTTACCGAGGAAGCCGATTTAGTGCTTCACTTTATGCACACCGAGGAATTCTCGTACACGGTTTTCGGGGCGCGATTACATGGTGAACATCTGGGGACATTCAAACTTCCCTTTATGGGTCAACACAACGTTCAGAATGCGGGGGCGATGATTCTTCTTTCTCAGTTGCTTTTATTTGATATTGGTCCAATCAAGAAAAGTCTGGCGTTATTTAAAGGACTGTCACGACGGTTTGAGCTGATTTATGAGAAACGTGGTGTCTATTTATTCGACGATTATGCCCACCATCCTCGAGAGATTAAAGCGGTTCTGGAAGCATCTCGGGAGCGATTCCCGAAAGCAAGAAGAATACTAATTTTTCAGCCCCATACTTATTCGCGAACCAAGGCACTACTGAATGATTTTGTCCACGCGCTTCAGGATGCGGATATCGCCTTAGTGACAGATATTTATGCTTCGGCGCGGGAAGTTAATAATGATGGGATCTCATCAAAGGATATCGAAACAATGGCGCAGGAAAAGAATATCGACACGATCAAATATGTTACTGATCGCTTGTTAATAAGTACTTTGAAAAAAATGCTCCGGCCCGGTGACGTGGTGATAACGGCCGGAGCCGGCGACGTCTATAAGCTTCACAACGCAATTAAAAAACTAATTAACGATGGCTTTTCTCAATGAACTAGAAGTCCAATTAGGCACCGGTAGGATAAAAACCAATGTTCATCTGGCCCCCTATACCACTTTTAAAGTCGGGGGGCCCGCCGAATACTACTTTGAAGCCCAATCAGATGGTGACATTATCAAGGCGATAAAAGCCGCCCACAGTCTCGATCTATCCGTCACCATTTTCGGCGGAGTTTCCAACGTGGTTATTTCTGACGCCGGTATTAAAGGTCTTGTCATTAGAAATCAGAATTCTGCTAAAAAAATCATTGAAGAAACGGACGATTCAGTTTTACTCCAAGTTTCTTCCGGCTACTCGATGACCCGCCTCGCCAAGGAAACGGCCGATAATGGCTGGTCTGGCCTGGAATATCATATCGGCCTGCCGGGCACGCTCGGCGGCGCTATTTGTATGAATTCCAAATGGTATCTCAATCCAGGTACGGATCGACGGGAAGTCTACGCCGGCGATCCGCTAGTTAAGGCGATGATAGTTTCCCCAGACGGGGAATCGACAGTTGTTGATCGCGCCTATTTCAAATTTGCTTATGATTACAGCATTCTTCAGGAAACAAAAGAGATTTTGCTTTGGGCCCAATTTAAACTTAAAAAAGTTGCCCCGGAAATATCGAAGGTTCATGCTCAAACATCACTGAACTATCGGAAGGAAACTCAGCCCATGGGAATTCCTTCTTCCGGTTGCTACTTTAAAAACGTAAAAGGCGAGTCAGTAGGTAAAATGATTGACGAGCTTGGTCTGAAGGGTCATTCTATCGGTGGAGCCCAAATATCTGATAAACACGCCAATTTCATTATCAATACTGGCGGGGCGACGAGCCATGATGTCAAACAGCTCGTCGCTTTCATAAAAACTAAAGTTAAGGAAAAATATGATATTGATCTGGAAGAAGAAGTTTCACTCATGTAATTGAGTATAATATTACCCATGGAATCAACTGAAGACGCTTTTATTGTCAGAGGTGGCAAGCCGCTAAAAGGACAGATACAGCTTTCCGGAGCGAAAAATGTCGCCTTAAAAGTACTAATTGCAGGTTTATTATTTGACAAACCGGTCACTTTCAAGAACATTCCTCATATCAAGGACATTGACGAGTTAATGCATCTAATTAACAGTCTTGGGGCCAAGGCGGAATTCTTGGAACCCAATTCGGTTCTCATTGATGGTCAAAGCCTGTCACAAGATACGATTGATCTGCTTCACGCCTCAAGAATTCGCGTTTCCTTTATGTTTTTTGCCCCATTACTACATCGTTTCGGCAGAGCGAAAATTCCTAATCCCGGTGGTTGTCGTATTGGAGCTAGGCCAATAGACCGACATATCAAGATTCTCCAGGCTTTTGGAGTTGATGTGATCTATAATTCGGAAACAGGCTATTACGAAGCCAAACTACAGGGAACAGTCATCAAGCCAGCCACTTATACCTTCGAAAAGTCAACTCACACCGGGACCGAATTGGCGATTATGCTGGCGGCGCTTGCCGACGGAGAATCTGTTATTAGCAACGTGGCCCTGGAGCCGGAAATTGACGATCTGATTAAACTTCTTAATCAATCAGGAGCCACCATCAGCCGAGAAAACGATTCCATCCGGATTAAAGGGGCGTCAAAACTGCATTTCAGCGGTGAGGTATTTACTATCTCCGTGGATCGGAATGAAGCGCCCACCTACGCTTCATTTGGTCTGACCACTCGTGGCGATATTATGGTCAAGGGCATTACGGAACAGGATATAAAGTATTTTTTGGAAGCGGTGCGAAATATTGGCGGCGGAGTCGAAGTGGAAGCGGACGGGATCCGGTTTTATTACAAAGGAGAGCTGAAGAGTAGCGAAATAACCACGACAGTGCATCCTGGGTTTATGACGGACTGGCAGGGCCCTTGGGCGGTACTGATGACTCAGGCCAATGGCGTTTCTACAATTCATGAAACCATTTTTGAGAATCGGTTCGGTTATGTTTCGGAACTGCAGAAACTGGGGGCGAATATAGAATTTTATCAGCCGGATATAACCAATCAGAGTGAAACCTATCAGTTTAACATCGAGAATGAGGAGCAACTGGAATCAATGCAACAAGCAATTCGGATTACTGGCCCGACGAAACTTCACAACGGGGTTTTAGATGTTAAAGATCTGCGTGCTGGCGCCACGATACTAATTGCGGCCTGTAGCGCCGATGGCGAATCAGTAATTAGCGGCGCCTCGATTATCGATCGCGGTTATGAGGATATCGAGCGAAAATTACAAAGTTTAGGCGCCGCGATAAAACGCGTGTGAAAATATCTGTTGTCTCCTGGAACATTCTTCGCGGTGAACAGTACGATAAAATCCTCGAGACGCTGAAATCACTCAATGCCGATATCATCGGCCTCCAAGAAGTCGCTGTTTGGAATGATGACCGCGGCGATATCGGCAAAAAACTTTCCCAGGATCTCGGCTGGCATTATGCTTCTTGTAAAGCGCTGGATGGTGCGGTATCGCACAAGACGTACGATCTTCACAACAGCATTCTCTCCCGCTTCGAAATAAAAAACACTTCTTGCCATCTGCTCAGTCCTCCGGAGCGATACGAAGGTGACTGGATGACGGAACCACGCGCCGCGGTCTCTGTCGAGGTAATTATCAACGAGAGATCACTTCACGTCATCAATACTCATATCTATTATCCTAGAGACGACGGACAATCTGCGATAAGCGAGATGCATTTCAAAAATCTTGAGATGATTCTGCCAAAAGAAAGAACTGTATTGACGGGAGACTTTAATGCGCCGATGACCGTAGGGCCAATGAAAAAACTAGAAGAAGTTCTCCGTAACGTTGATTTGAAACAAACAGAGCATACTTTTACTGATCGACAAGGGAAAAAACTTCGCCTTGACCACATTTTTGCTAGTCACGAGCTGAAAGTAGAGAACTTTGAGGTAATCCACGCTGATGGCTCCGACCACCTACCGATAAAGGCGGTTATTTCCCTATAGAATTCCAGACGAGGGGAGACTGGTGGGTACTCATAGCCAGTGGAGTATATAACATATATGTTATAGCAACGACATTAATAGTATCCTCCCCTGGGGTAGGTGGGGACTATTTTTCTTGTTTCAGGGTCCCGCTATGGGGGATATCTTTATAGACTGTTGCCGAGGGCCAGATGGTGGCTTTTTCCCCAATGAGTACTCCCGGCATGGTGGAAACTCTGATCCCGATGGAGACTTCCTTGCCGCAGATAACGCCTTGAGAGTGGCCCTCGCGATTCATTCTTTTGTTGGCGGTGAGGAAGCCAGCGCCAATTTTAGTTCCGGGACCGATGATGGAGTCGCCGATGAAGCCTTCACCGTGGAAATGAACTCCTTCCATAATTATTGACCGAGCCACGTCCGCTCTCACCCCAATTTGGGTGTCTGCGCCGATATCACTATTTCTGATGATGGCGTAATCGCCGATGAGGGTATTTTTACCAATATACGAATGCCCTTTAATATGGGCGCCATCCATGATTTTGGCCCCTTCATCGATATAGGCAGAACTTTCGATGATGGCGCTCTTGGCAATTTGCGCCTCAGGGTGAATGTACCCTTTAATTGTCCTTGAAAGTTTATCGCGCAGTTCCAACAGATGTCTGGGATACTTTAACGTCGGCATAAAACGTTCCTTATCGATTTCATGCATGCGAACATTCTTCTCCCTGACATAATCGGAAATGGCCGCTTCGTAGGCAAACTCGTCATCGGCATGATTTTTCAGATACTTCAGGAAGTCAGGCTTAAAAATATAGGCTGAGGTCGAGCGAAAGTGAGACGGTTCGGCGCCCTTCTTGGGCTTTTCAACTATTCCTTTAATCCTATCTCCTTCTAGTCGAAAAGCCCCATACTCCCCAATATTTTCCTCGTGGATTCCGGGGATTAGCCCGTCCAGTTTCTCATTATTAAAGCGGTCAATTACCGCTCGGAATAAGTCCTTTTCGAGAATATGATAAGAATTAGGAATGATGAATTCTTCTTTGATCAAATCTATCGCTTGGAGTAAGGCCTGACCTTGCCCTTCTAGTCCTTCCTGGAAAACGTATTCTATCGTTGCCCCAAACCGACTACCATCGCCAAAGTATGGCGCAATTTGGTCGTCTTCTTTCCGTACCACGATGATAAATTTCTTAATACCACAGGCTCTAAGATCATCGATAACATATTCCGTGATCGGCCGGCCATAAAGGCGAAACATCGCTTTTTGGCCTGAGGTATCCAGGGGAAAAAAACGGACATTTTTTCCTGCCATCAGAAGTACTGCTTGCATGTAGATATTATATAATAAGTATCTATGAAATGGCGGCTAGTCGCGGTAATGTTGATTCGAGTGATATCGCTTTTTGTGGTTGCCCTTGTCGCCTCAAAACTGATTCCCTACCTTGGCAATTTTCCTTACCTAGATCTACTCTTAGATTATAAATATCCGCACGCAATTTATTCATGGGCTAGCTTTGACGGTGCCCATTATATCAACATTGGCCGCGATGGCTATCACCAATATGATCAAGCGTTTTTCCCGCTTTATCCGACGATAATTACCATTCTAGGCTCATTACTAGGGAAAGATCACCTCTTGGCGGGGCTACTTACATCGTACACCGGTTTTTTTATCGGTGGCTATTTTCTTTTCAAACTGATGGCGCTGAAATATGGTGAATCGGTAAGTCAATGGATGCTGATTTTTTTGATTATTTTTCCCACCTCGTTCTTTTTTACCTCGCTTTATACTGAGGGGATATTTCTTATGTTGACGGCTTTGAGTCTTTATTGCCTCTATAGAAAAAAACTCTTCAGCGCCGCTTTTTTTGCGATTTTGTGCTCGTTAACTAGGCTTCAGGGTATTTTACTTATTATTCCCTTTTTTTTCTATTTTTACGACAAGAAGAAGCAATTAGCAGAAAATATTGTTTTTGTCATAAAAAAACACTGGCTGATGCTGATCGCCCCATTAGGGGGCTTGCTTATTTATATGGTCTTTCTACAGCTATCGGTAGGGGATCCGCTTTTCTTCTTTAATTCCCAGCCAGCATTTAATGCCAATCGATCAACGTCTCTGATCCTTCTCCCTCAAGTATATTGGCGCTACTTCAAGATATTTTTTCAGTCCGATTTCACTTTTCAGTACCTGGTCGCTCTGAGTGAGTTTGTCTTTTTTAATCTAGCATTTGTGGGCAGTCTGATTTTTTTAAAACTGGCCTGGCGAAAACAGGATTACTTTGGATCAGGAATGGCCTTTTTTTCTCTGGCTCATATCTTACTACCGCCCCTGACTGGAACATTTTCCTCAATGCCTCGGTATGTCCTCTTTGCTTGGGCACTTTTTCTGGCACTAGCGCAAATAAAGGATATTCGGGTTAAAATCGGGATTGGCATTTGTTTCGTTATCCTTCAGATCATTCTGGCATCACTTTTCGTCCAAGGATACTTTGTTAGCTAGTGAAATTGCCAATATAGTACAATATACACATGAAAAAGGTAGTTGTTATAGGAGGGGGGACAGGCACGTTTACTGTTTTAACCGGAATAAAAGATAAACCTTACGAAATATCGGTTATTGTCTCGATGATGGATAGTGGCGGCAGTACGGGCCGCCTACGGGATCAGTTCGGCGTACTGCCGCCGGGAGATATCCGCCAGTGCCTTGTCGCCTTGTCTGAGGCTTCTGATCTTTGGCGGAAGCTTTTTCTCTATCGATTCGAGAATGGTGATTTTAGCGGTCATAACTTTGGCAATATTTTCCTGACCGCACTAGAAAAAATCGCTCCCGATTATCAAAAAGTGATTGACCACGCTTCCTACATCCTACAAACCAAGGGTGATGTTATTCCGGTTACGTTCGACAAGGTTCAGCTGTGCGCCACCTACGAAAATGGGGAAACTCTTGAGTCAGAGGAGCTTATCGATACCGCTTCTCACAACAGTAGTAAAATTACCAAGGCCTATCTTAAACCCCAGGCGAGTGCCAATCGCAATGCGCTTTTGGCCATTGAGGAAGCGGACTTTATTATTATTGGTCCGGGTGATGTCTATACGAGTCTCATCTCTAATCTTCTCGTCACCGGCGTTAAAGAAGCGATTATGAAGTCCCCCGCAAAGATTATCAATATAATGAATCTGATGACTAAATCGGGACAAACCACCAATTTTAAGGCGTCGGATCATTGTCATGACTTGGAGGAATATCTGGGAAGAAAGATCGATTTCGTGGTAGTCAATACCGCGCCGATTAAGAGCGATGTTCTGGAGCACTATGAGAAACACAATGAGAAACCGGTTATTGACGATCTTCCTCATGATGAAACAATTATTCGTATGGAATTAGCCGATGAGGTTCGTTACAATACTTCTAAGGCAGACAAACATCGGAGAAGCATTTTAAGACATGATCCCAAGCTGGTTGCCGACGCCATTGCAGCAGTTATCAACTAAACCCGAATAATTTATGGAAGCTTCGCAACGAGATCACGGCCACGCATTGAATAATGCCCTTGACGGCTTTTTTTGGGCCATAAAAACCCAGTCCAATTATCGCATCCATCTATTTATTTCTATAAGCGTAGTAGCACTTGGATATTTGCTGAAGATATCTTATTTCGAATGGCTATTACTGGTTTTTGCGATTACCACGGGACTGGTAGTTGAGGCGGTGAATACTGCGATTGAAGCGACCACGGACGCCATTACTAAAGACTGGCGTCCGGAAATAAAGATTGCCAAAGACGTGGGCGCCGCCGCTATGCTAACTTACGCGGTCGGCGCAACGATATTAGCCTTGCTTATTTTCATTCCCAAATTACCCTTTTGAGCTTATGGCGATTTACCTACTCGGTTTCTTTGTTTCTTTTCTAATTAATGCGGTTTGTTTTGTCCCATTCATTAATCTGCTGTATAAGCTGAAATTTCAGCGGGCTTCTCAAAAAACCCGGGATGCCTTTAATAAGCATACGCCGATATTTGATAAGTTTCATCGTGAAAAAGCCGGTACTCCAGTAGGCGGCGGCATACTGTTAATTTTGACCACCCTGCTCGGATATACTGTTTTTACCTTCATTTTGGCGTTCCTGAGCAAGGATATATTTTCCAATTATCAGTCAATTGTGGTGGAAATAAAGATTTTACTGTTTACATTTCTTTTCTTCTCTTTCCTCGGGCTATATGATGATCTGAAGAAGATATTTCTCTGGAAGGAAGAATCATTTTTTGGACTGCGACTAAGGCATAAATTAGTGGTGGAGGTAATTCTGGCGGCAATTGTTTCCTTTTGGATGTTTTCTGAACTCGATATTCACATTATTAATATTCCTTATTTAGGAGTCTATGATCTTTCCTGGTGGTTTATCCCGTTTGCCGCCTTTATCATTGTTGCCTTTGCTAATGCGGTAAATGTTACTGATGGGCTGGACGGGCTTTCCAGCGGCACCCTGGTGATCGCACTGTTTGCATTCTGGGCGATTTCGATCTCAATTTTGGACACGCCGCTGCTAATCTTTATCTCCGTTTGGACGGGTGGCTTAATCGCTTTTCTGTATTTTAACGTCTATCCGGCGCGCCTATTCCTGGGCGACACCGGCGCGCTCTCCTTTGGTGCCACTTTAGCAGTAATTGGGCTATTATCGGGTAAAGTATTTGCCTTAGCCATTATTGGAGCAGTATTTGTTGTAGAAATCGCCTCTTCCCTGATTCAAATGCTCTCCCGGAAATTTCGGGGTAAAAAAGCCTTTCCGGCTGCCCCTTTGCACCTTTGGCTTCAGTATCGAGGCTGGGAGGAGCCAAAAATAGTGATGCGTGCCTGGGTAGTTTCAATCCTGTTTGCCTTGTTTGGACTAATGATCGCCTTCCTCAAGTAAACCTCGGTATAATATAGCTATGACTCAAGGGAAAGAATTTATATTCGCCGGGTATAATGCCGATTGGGCGACAGGGAAACTAACGTTTTCCTACACGATTAATGTCGATGAGACAATTTCAAAGTCATTCAGTGAAACATTGCGCTTACAAAGTCCGGTCGATATTACCAAATTAAACCCGAAAACTCTAGAAATCCTACTGCAGAGCTTTCATCTCGCGCTGGGCTTGAGTTACTACAAGCTATATATCCCGCCGACAATCTTAATTCGAGGATACTCACTATCCAAAGCACAATCTATTTTCTGGAACATGCTATACACCAAAGGTCTGGGAGAATTTTATTATCGCAATAATATTGATTTTCGGGGATTGATCCAGTTTCCTTATGAAGATAAATCCAGGTCAGCGCTCGAACAGAAAAGGGATAGTGATAAAACTCTTTTAGGAATCGGCGGGGGTAAAGACTCGATTCTGGCGGCCCAGATTCTTAAGGAGGCCGAAATCGCTTTTAATATTAGTTACTTAGCAGATCCGATTCGGGACGGAATTGCTCAACAGTTCACCGCAGATTCTCTGGTGGTAAGTCGAGAGTTTGATCCAGAATTTCTTCAACTCTCCAGTTCATCAGAAGTTTATCAGGGTCATATTCCTATTTCCGCCATCTACGCATTTATTATGGCCTTATCTGGCTATTTATATGGCTATCGCTATCTCATTGTGGGGAATGAGCGTTCCTCAAATTACGGCAACGCGGAATACCTGGGCCAAGAAATCAATCACCAATGGAGCAAGAGTAAAGAGTTTGAGGATATGCTTAGGGAATACGTGAGGGATTTTATCTCTACGGATCTAGAGTTTTTCTCCCTTATGAGACCGCTTTACGAAATCGCGATAGTAAAGCGATTTTGCCAGTATCCCCAGTATTTTAGGCTTTTCTCCAGTTGTAACCGGAATTTTAATATTGGTAATCCTCTGAAAGGGAGACTTTGGTGTAATGAATGCGAGAAGTGCGCCTTCGTGTTTTGTCTCATGGCGGCGTTTCTGCCAAAAGATGAGGTTATCAAGATTTTTGGAGAGAATTTGTTTGCCAAGGAACCGCTTGTTGATACTTATAAAGAGCTCCTGGGAATTAAGGACATAAAACCATTTGAGTGCGTGGGAATTCCCGATGAAGTTAAGGTTGCTATGTATTTTGCGCATGAGAAAGGGGAATACCGCGATGACCCAGCGATGAAGATGTTTGAGGCAGAAGTCATGCCGGATATAACCGATATTGAAGCGATGAAGCAAGAAGTCTTTTCATATGGTGACGATAGTAATATTCCTGAACAGTTTAAGCAAGCGATTAAGGAAAATAAATTATGAAACTGGACGAACTGAAGCAATATAAAAAAATTCTCATTCTTGGCTACGGAGTTGAGGGTCAGGCGACGGAGAAGTATCTGCAAAAATTTTACCCTGAGGCGGAGATCGGGCGGGCTGATAAAATGGATGGGGAGGATTATCTACAGAGGCAGAATGATTATGATTTGGTAATTAAGACGCCAGGAATTCCGCCTCGGTTAGTGACGAAGCCATATACTACGGCGACAAATATTTTCTTTGCCAATGTCACCAACCAAATTATTGGGATAACGGGCACAAAGGGCAAAAGCACTGTCAGCAATCTGGTTAATAGCGTGCTTAATGGGGCCGGCCAGCCGGCGACTTTAGCCGGTAATATCGGCCGGCCCATGCTAGAGCTTCTTACCGAAGGACTGGATGAAAAGGCTATTGTCGTTCTAGAGCTTTCCAGTTATCAATTAGAAGATATTCAATTCTCACCGCATATCGCTTGCATTCTTAATATCTATCAAGAGCTACATAACCACCAGACATTGGAGAATTATTTTCAAGCCAAAGCGCAAATCGTCCATCACTCTTTGGAGAATGATTATTACGTTTACAACCAGTCATTTGTGCCACTTCACAATTTGACAAAGAAGACTAAGGCGCAGGCCACCGCCTACTCGGAGAAGGATGAGGAACCAATCGGCGCTATATACCGTTCCAATGTCGCGGCGGTGGCCGCTATCACCTCTTTGTATGGGATTAATCGGGAGGTGGTTCGAGAAATCATTGCTCAGACACCACAATTACCGCACAGACTAGTCAATATGGGGACGTACGAAGGAATAACATTTTACGATGATTCGGCATCAACTCATCCCGAAGCCACCGTTCATGCCCTTTCATTAATTCCTAATGTCAGTACGGCGATTATTGGTGGCCAGAATCGGGGCTATGATTTCAGTGTCTTAGTAAAAAAACTGGCTTCAGTCCACGTTGACAATATAGTGCTTTTCCCCGATACTGATAACGTAATCAATAAACTCATTGCGGAATCTGGGAATTACCAGCCACAGGTGCTCGTTACTAAAAGTATGGTAGAGGCGGTTGCTTTTGCCTTTTCAAAAAGTCGCCGCGGTAGTGTTTGTTTACTGTCGCCAGGGGCGCCCAGTTACACCATGTTCACCAATTTTTCCGAAAGAGGAGACACTTTTACAAAATTAGTTAACACCCATGAAAAAGAAACCGCCTCGTCAAAAACAGCCACGGCAAAATAATAATCGTGATCTAAGTTTTATCGTTGGTATTCCGATTCTGCTAACCTTTATCGGCCTTTTTTTTATATTTGAAGCCTCATCGGTGAGCGCTTTTCGCTCCATTGGAGATAGCTTCCATTTCCTTAAGCTTCAGGCAGTATGGTTTACCATGGGATTTGCCGCCATGGTTTTTTTTGCGCTCTTTGATTATCGCAAACTTTACTACCTGGCGTTTCCGGCGCTACTAGTTTCTATAATATTTTTGGTCTTAGTGCTATTACCGGGAATAGGCACTCATGTCGCTGGGGCACGCCGTTGGATCAGTATTGGTTCCTTCACCTTTCAGCCAACCGAGGTGGCCAAATTTTCGGTGATCCTCTATTTGTCATCGTGGTTTCTCCATAAAGAAAAAAAGCGCTTCTTATCTTTTCTTGCTTTGCTGGTTTTTATTATTGGCCTGATTATGGTGCAACCAGACATGGGAACGACAATTATTATTTTTTCTCTTTTTGTTGCCATCTATTTTTTTTCCGGAGAGGATCTGAAACACTTGCTACTCCTACTACCGATTTCATTGGGTGGTTTTCTACTTTTAGTGGCCACTTCCTCTTATCGCATGAGACGAATGTTTGCTTTTCTCAATCCGGAGGCCGATCCGGAAGGAGTGACCTATCATATTCGGCAAATTCTGATTTCGCTATCATCCGGTGGAATCATTGGTCGGGGCTTTTCCAGTTCACGACAAAAATACCAATTTCTTCCTGAGGCGCACACTGATTCCATTTTCGCCATTATCGGCGAAGAGGTTGGTTTTATCGGCTCATTAATTCTGATTATTTTATATATTACCCTGCTCTATTTCCTTTTTAAGGCGGCACAGCAAGCTAGGGATCGGTTTGGCAAATTACTGGTTAGCGCGATTTTCTCCTTGCTGGGATTGCAGCTGATAATCAATTTAGGCGGTATGGTCAGCCTAATTCCTCTTACTGGGGTGCCGTTACCATTTATCTCCTATGGTGGCTCAAGTCTGTTGGTCTTTTATTCTCTTTTGGGCATTGTGATCAGCGTGGTTCGGAGATGATACAATAGGTACATGAAGATATTGATTACTGGTGGTCATGTTACACCGGCGCTGGCGGTAATTAACGAATTAAAAAAAGACAAAACCATAGCGATTGTCTTCGTGGGACGACAATACACTTCAGATAGCGAGTTAACTCTTACCTACGAATATACCCAGATCGAAAAATTGGGAATTCCTTTTATTCATCTAACTACAGGAAAATTGTCTCGGGTACTAGCTCTGGAAACAGTGACGAGTCTTTTTAAGGTGGTTATCGGGCTAATTCAAAGCGCGGCGATAATGAGGAAACACAAACCAGAGGCGATTCTCTCTTTTGGCGGCTATCTTGGGCTACCAATTGCGATTGCCGGTTATTTCGCTCGGGTTCCGGTATACGTTCACGAACAAACTATCGCCCCAGGCCTATCAAATAGATTAATCGGCAATATTGCCCGAAAAATATTTGTTTCCTTCCCCGAAACAGTGTCGTTATTTTCCAAGAAGAGAACCCTGCTGACCGGGAATCCACTGCGTCCCGAGGTTTTCCGGGAAGGCAATAAGCCATTCCCAATAGTTAGCGAGAAGCCGATAATTTTTGTGATGGGGGGTTCGTTGGGATCACACAGCATTAATGTTCATATCGAGAATATTATCTCTGAGCTAACCAAGGATTTTGTGGTTATTCATCAGACGGGCAATATTGCGGAGTATAACGACTATGAACGACTGGCGGCGCTTAATATAAAAAATTACCACGTGGGGCCACATGTTTATCAGGACAATATAGGCTGGATTTACCGGCACGCCGCGATCGTGGTATCGCGTGCCGGTGCCAATACGGTTTTTGAATTGATTAGCCTTCAAAAACCGTCGGTGCTCATTCCATTACCCTGGTCCGCTGGCGGCGAGCAAGAACAACAGGCCGCCCTGATGGAGCGAGCTGGCGTCGCCGTAACCTTTGATCAGAGCGACGCCAGCGCCAAGCTCCTCGACCTAATAAAGCAAGCTTATAAGAATCGAGAACAGTACCGCCGCAATTTCGCCAAACTACGCCATCTGATTCAACCAGATGCCGCTAAAAAAATTATTGCCGCAATAATTCCAAAGCCTGCCGACCATGAACGTCATTAAAGCCCATTCCCGAAAGCTTACCTTCTTTATCGTTTTTCTGGTCGTTTTTTTATCGCTGTATCTTTACAGCACCGTATTTGTGATTAGGAAAGTAGTCATCACCGGCACGACCGATCTGAAAGGAGTCAGTCGTTTCTATGGCCAATCATTTTTTTTCGTTTCAAGCAATGAAATTGAAAGCGAGCTCTACCAGAGTAATTCGCGGATAAAATCAATTAGTGTGCAAAAAAGCCTACCGGACAAATTAGCAATTACTGTCACCAACAATCGTCCCGTTGCCGAGCTAGTAATCGCCGATGGCACCTTACTTCTTTCTACTGAGGGCCGGATCATTTCCAAGCAAAGGAAGAAAATTACCTCTGAGAAAATTCCCCTGCTTACCTACTACCAGCTACTTTATTTCAATCAATACTCTTCTGGGGAAATTCTTGAGTCGAAGGATATTTTAGCCAGTCTAGTATTTGCCGATGAACTATCGAATAGAGGAATACAGGTTGAAAGCATTGATATTCAGAATGAAAATATGATACTATTAAGGGAAAAGGAACGTGAGTTTGTTTTTGGAGTAGGCAAAAAAACGGCAGCCCAGTTGGTGGAGGTCGGTTTTGTTGTAGAGCAGATGTCTATTCAAGGAAAGAAGTATAAACGGATTGATTTTCGGTTTGAGAAACCGGTCATTTCGTACTAAAAATATATGGCAGATACTATAATTTGCGGCATTGATGTCGGTTCTTCAAAAGTAGCCACCGTTATTGCGAAACTATCAGAAGAAGAGTCGGATCCCCGGGTGATGGGTTTTTCTACGGTTCCGGCTCGAGGGGTCCGTCGGGGGCAGATTGTCGATATTCATCAGGTAACCGAAGTTGTTGAGGAATCAGTAGAAAAAGCGGAACGAATGGCGGGTATTAAGGTACAGTCAGCGTTTATAGGGGTTGGTGGCCCGCACATTGAATCGTTAAACTCTCATGGTGTGGTGGCCGTTTCACAACCAGATGTCGAGATTTCTCAAGATGATATGACGCGCGTCATTGATGCCGCTAAAGCGATTTCAATCTCCTCAACGAAGGAAGTGATTGAGGTGGTGCCACGGGAATATATCGTCGATGGCCAAGGGGGAATTAAAAGCCCTCTGGGGATGAGCGGAATTAGGCTTGAAGTTAATACGCACATTATTACGGCAAGCTTAACCAATCTGAAAAATCTGGAACGTTGTCTGGCTGATTTGGGGGTAGAAACAAGAGCCTATGTTTTCTCTGGACTGGCATCAGCGCTGGCGACATTAACTGATACGGAAAAGGAATTGGGCGTAGTCGTGGTTGACGTTGGTGGCGGCAAAACTGACATTTGTGTTTATGTTGAAGGCGCGCTCAGTTATTCGTCATCGATTCCGCTCGGAGCGCGCCACGTTACCAACGACATCGCGGTTGGTTTGCGGATCTCTCTGGAATCAGCCGAAAAAATCAAGTTATTACTGAATGAGGAAAAAATAAAGAAGAAACTTAAGGAGGATAAACAGGACGACGTCGACATTACTCACTTGAATTTACCGGAAGGGCTTAAGTCCTTTTCCTATAAAACAGTAGTTGAGGGTATTATTCGCCCCAGAACCGAAGAAATGTTTGATAAGGTGCTCGAGGAGATTGACAAGAGCGGTTTTATTAACCAGGTTCCCTCAGGGCTGGTGATTACTGGCGGTGGCGCTCTGACAATTGGCGCGGTAGAAGGGGCGAAGAGAGCGATTGGCATGCCCGCTCGAGTTGGTCGCCCCCAATATGTTACTGGCCTGGTGGACGAAATAATGTACCCACAATATGCCAGTCTAGTGGGACTACTCTTATATGCTCGAGATTCTGATACTGGAGAAAAGAAGCTTAATTTTAAAGATTTTGATAAAATATTCCGAAATCTGTCAATCAAGGGGTCTTTGAGGAAGGTTACCGATTTGATCAAGTCATTTGTACCTTAGGCTGAAATCTAAACAATATGCTAGTAAAACCTAAAGCCGGACAGCCGGCGAAAATAAAGGTAGTCGGTATTGGAGGGGGCGGTGGTAATGCCTTGGCCACCATGATCGCTGAGGAAGATATCGTTGGTGTCGAGTTCATCGCGATGAACACCGATGCGCAGGCACTACTTAATCACAAAGCCGATATCAAAATCCAGATCGGAGAAAACCTTACCAAGGGTCTCGGTTCTGGTGGTGACCCGGACATTGGTAAACAAGCCGCAGAGGAATCCAGAGAAAAAATTAAAGATCAGCTAGAAGGAGCAGACATGATTTTTATCGCCGCTGGCGAGGGCGGTGGAACAGGTACGGGCGCCTCACCAATAATTGCGGAAATTGGCAAGGAGGTCGGTGCCCTGACAGTGGCGGTGGTCACGCGACCGTTCTTGTTCGAAGGCTCTCGAAGGAAGGTTTTGTCCCAGGAAGGGGTCGAGAATCTTCGTGATAGGGTTGATACACTGATTGTGATTCCGAATCAGAAAGTGCTGGAAATTATCGATAGCAAGGTGAGTATGGTGGAGGCGTTTAAGAAAGTGGATTCGGTGCTACACCACGCTGTCAAAGGCATTGCCGAATTGATCACCACGCCAGGATTGATTAACGTCGATTTCGCCGATGTCCGTTCCATAATGCAGAATGCGGGAACCGCTTTGATGGGAATCGGCACGGCCAGTGGTGAGAATCGGACTATTGCCGCCATCAAGCAAGCGATTTCTTCCCCGCTCTTGGAAACCTCGCTTCAGGGTGCAAAGGGGGTACTTTTTAATGTTGTCGGCGGCTCGGATATGACAATGAACGAAGTTAATGAGGCCGCCTCAGTTATTGCTAAGGCCGTTGATCCCGATGCCGACATTATTTTTGGCGCCGTTATCGACGAGCGTATGGTTGATCAAGTTAGGATCACCGTAATCGCTACTAAAATCGACGAAAGGCCCCGACTTTCTCGTATTGCCCGTGCGGGCAATCGATTATCCTCGGACGATGACCTGTCACTTGATCAGACGGACGACAATGATAAAACCTCCAGCCTTTCTCTGAATGAAAGTAGCGATGAGTTTGTTGATGATGAGGAGTTCGATACTCCGGCGTTTCTAAGAAAGAAAAACTAATTATGGCCGATTTATCCCAGCAAAAATGTGTTCCCTGTGAAGGAGGCGTTTTGCCTCTTAAAAAAAAGGAATATCAGACCTATCTCAAAATTGTAGGTAATTGGACTGTGGTGGAAGGAAAAAAAATTCAGAAGCAATTCATTTTTAAAAACTTTATCAAGGCGATCGCCTTTATCAATAAGATTGCGGCGATCGCCGAAGCCGAAGGCCACCACCCGGACATCAGGCTTTTTAGTTGGAACAAAGTAGAGATCACACTTTATACACATGCCATTAATGGTCTTCATGTAAACGACTTCATTCTCGCCGCTAAGATAAATAAGCTATAATAGTCTTCTATGGCCACTCCAGTCGATAATAACCCGGATTTTCCGAAATTGGAAGAAAAAATTCTTGACTATTGGAAAAAAAATAATATTTTTGAGGAGTCAATTTCGGCTCGTCCAGAAAATAAAACTTGGACGTTTCTCGATGGCCCTCCCTTTATTACTGGTTTACCTCACTATGGAAGCTTACTGCCTAGCATCGCCAAAGACGTCTTCCCTCGCTTTTGGACGATGAAAGGCTATCGTGTCCGTCGTGTCTGGGGTTGGGATTGTCACGGTCTCCCGGCGGAAAATAAAGTGGAAAACAAACTGGGCATCACCCGGAAAAAGGATATTGAAGAGAAAATCGGTGTAAAAAAGTTTATTGACGAATGTAAATTATATGTCAGTGACGTATCCTCAGAATGGGAATGGTATGTTGACCGCATTGGTCGCTGGGTGGACTTCAAAAATGCCTACAAGACTATGGACCTGGACTATATGGAGACAGTAATGTGGGTTTTTAAACAAATCTATGATAAGGGACTGATCTATAAGGGCTTGCGCGTCTCGCTATTCTGTCCGCACTGCTCGACGCCAATTTCTAATTTTGAGGTGGCGATGGATGCTGATAACTACAAAGACGTTAAGGATTTTGGCACCACGTATAAGTATAAACTTAAAGACGAGGAAAACACTTTCATTCTCGCCTGGTCAACGACACCGTGGAATAAAATTGCCACCCCAGCCCTTGCCGTCAATCCAAAGCTTACTTATGTCACCGCCCAAATTGGTAAAGAAAAATATGTGCTCGCCAAGTCGATGCTAAAAATTCTCGATGGTCAAGAATATAAAATCCTCGAATCATATAAAGGCAGCCAACTGGTCGGAAAAGAATTTGAACCCCACTATAATTACTATAAAATTGAGGCAGGGAGGAAGGCGTTTGTTATCGTTTCCGGTGATTTTGTTACTGCCGAAGGGGGGACAGGAGTGGTAACTCTAGCCGCATACGGTGAAGATGACTTAGCCGCAATGAAGGCAAACAATATTCAAATTGTGCTTCACGTTGATGAGGAGGGAACGATTTATGATCATGTCCCGCAATTTGGGAGCATGTACTATCTCAAGGCAAATAAAGCCGTTAATGAAGATTTAAGAAATCGGGGGTTAATTTTTAAAGAAGAAACCTATGTCCATAAAATGCCCCATTGTTGGCGGTGTGGCACGCAACTTTATTATGCGCCTCAGGACGCTTGGTATGTCGATGTTCAGAAACTTAAGCCAGAATTAATTGCTAGTAACGAAAAAGTTAACTGGTATCCAGATCATTTCAAACATGGTCGATTCCAGAAGAGCGTGGAATCGGCTCCGGATTGGTGTATTTCGCGCAGTCGCTATTGGGGCTCGCCGGTACCCGTCTGGGAATGTACCTGCGGCGAGCGCTTTGTGCCTGGTTCGATTAAAGAACTAGAAGGGGCTTCTGGTCAGAAAATTCTAGAACTGCACAAGCCGGATATTGATGAAGTTAGGATTAAATGTCGTCAATGCGGCAAAGAGGTATCTCGTGTTCCTGAAGTACTGGATAACTGGATTGAAGCCGGTTCGGCCTCTTTTGCCGAGCGTCACTATCCTTTTAACGAAAAGCAGAAATTAGCCGACTTTTTTCCGCCCGATTTTATCGTCGAATATACCGGTCAAATTAGAGCTTGGTTCTATGTACTCCATGTTATTGCCAATGCCTTATTCAAATCTCATGCTTATAAAAATGTGGCGGTAACTGGAGTAATTTTGGGGACTGACGGTCGCAAGATGAGTAAAAACTATGGCAACTATCCTGATCCACGCCTGATGCTGGAAAAATATGGCGGTGATGCCCTGAGACTTTATCTTATGGGCAGCCCAGTAATGAAGGGAGAGGATATCCTAATCTCTGAAGAGGAATATCGTAATCAAACCCGGGGAATGCTATTGCCGTTGTGGAATGTGTTCAAATTCTTTAATACCTACGTGCAGTTACATGGTTGGAAGAAGTCAGTGAGTCCGGCTGATTCGTCATCGGTTCTGGATCGGTGGATTATTTCCCGTCTTAGCGGTAGTATCAGCAGTATCACTGACGCCCTAGAAAACTATGATACGCCATTGGCGATTGCTCTGGCGAAAAAGCTTGTGGTCGGCGATCTCTCGGGGTGGTATGTGAGGCGGATAAGAGATCGCGTTCGGGCTGATTCGGAGGATAAAAAGGACATCGAATCAGTGTTGGAGACCCTATGGTATGTGTGCGCCGAGTTCAGCAAGGTGTTGGCGCCAATTGTTCCCTTTATCGCTGAAGAAATATATCGTGGTCTCACTGATGAGAAATCGGTCCATTTTGCCGATTGGCCAAAAGCGGAGAAACGGGATGAGAAACTGGAGGAATTTATGGGCCATGCTATCGAGTTGTCATCTTTTATTCATGGGATACGCAAGCAGGCGGCGCTTAAAGTACGAATTCCAGTCCGAAAAATTGACTATATCGGTCCAAAACCGTTTCCTGCTGAAATTGAGGCGGTGATCAAGGAAGAGGTCAATGCCTACGAGTTGAGCTATCAGGGGACAGCAGAAAACTATTCCGGGAGTTTTGCTACAGGCGACGATAATCTGGATCGGGAAGCGGGTGCGGCGAGAGAAATTATTCGAGCGATTCAAGTGGAACGGAAGAAAATGGGATTGTTGCCGGGGGATATCATTGTGGCAACAATCCCTGACTACCCAGAGAAATATCACGAGATTATCCGGAGAAAAATCATGGCTAAGGAAATCAAAAAAGGAGACAAGCTTCATCTGAAAAAGATATGAGAAGACACCAGATCGATTTGTGGATTATCTTATCAGTGATTGGTTTGTCAATATTCGGTGCTTTCAATCTGTTAGGTATTCGTCCAGACCTATTAGGCAATTACCTCATGTTTCTTTTTCTCGGGACAGTCTCTTTCACGATTTTTTTTAAATTGCGAATGCAATTCATGCGGGATAACTATATTGTCCTATTTTTCCTCTTCATTGCCCTCTTCATTCTAACTTTTGTTATTGGCGATGACGTTAGAGGAGCAAAAAGATGGATTCATTTATATTTTTTCAACTTCCAGACGTCGGAGTTTTTCAAGCCCTTTTTTTTGTTAATAATGGCGTCGCTACTAAGTACGGCCAATCGATTCACCAGTCGACGTTTTCTGGCCACTTTGGTCGCTTTTGTTTTACCGTTGTGGCTAATTTTTCTCCAGCCCGATTTAGGAAGTGCTTTAATGTTTCTGGCCAGTTTTTTTGTGCTAGTTTACTTTTCCGGATTTTCCACAAAAAAACTGGCTTATGTCTTTGTTGTCGGCATTATGCTTCTCCCTTTTGCCTGGCATATACTTAGGCCTTATCAGCAATTGCGGATCATTGGCTTTATGAATCCTCGGGTTGATCCTCAGGGCATTACCTACAATTTAAATCAGGCGATTATCACCATTGGCTCTGGTGGTATCGTGGGTCGCGGTCTGGGGCTGAGCACTCAAGCCAGGCACAGCTTTCTCCCAGAGTATCATACTGATTTCGCTTTTGCTTCTCTGGTCGAGCAGTTTGGATTTATTGGTGGTTTTGCGGTGATCACATTATATGCAATTCTGCTATATCGCCTGGTACTGCTAATCTTTCTGCAGCAAAATAACCTGTTCAAGTATCTTTATCTCATTGGCACCTTATCTTTTATTGCCTTAGGGGTGTTTGTCAATATTGGGATGAATCTGGGTTTATTGCCAGTGACGGGAGTGGCGCTGCCATTTATTTCCTATGGTGGTTCATCCGTGGTCTCCACCATGATCATGCTAGGCCTAGCCCTTTCTAAATAATTATGCTATAATTAGCTTTCATGAAATTTGCCATTATTCGTACCGGTGGAAAGCAATATCTCGTCTCGGAATCAGACGAAATTGTCGTTGATCATTTGAAGAGCGAAAAAGATGTTGCCGTCGAATTTGAAACTCTAGCAGAGGGCGATTTTGAAAAGAACACTGTCAAGCTTGGTAAGCCGGCCTTAACTACTAAAGTGAAAGGGAAGGTTTTGGAGAATCTTAGAGGCGATAAAATAAGAGTAGCGCGATTTAAGGCGAAAACCCGCCAACGAAAAGTACGAGGTTTTCGCGCCATGCTTACCAGAGTAAAAATTGTCAGTATCTAATTCAGCAAATAAACCATGGCACATACCAAATCACAAAAAGCGGCCAAAGGAAATAAGGACTCTCAGTCAAAGCGATTGGGAATTAAGCTCTATGGTGGAGAGACCGCTAGAGCTGGTAATGTGATCGTGCGTCAACGAGGGATGACATTTAAATCAGGAGTAGGCACCTACTTGTCAAAAGATTACACTCTTCATGCGGAAGTAGATGGTGAAGTCCAATATATTACGAAGCGAGGGAGAAAATATGTCACCGTCTCAACTCCAAAATAGCGATATCATTCAACGTATTCAAGAAGAGCCAAACCTCTTTGCCAAAGCACAACTGATTAGAGAGGCAAAAGAAGGTTACGATATTCCAGTTACTTTAATTGCCCAGAAACTGCACTGCTCGGCAGCCTCCGTCTGTCACCTGGAGCGTCTGCTGAGGCTGCCCGATACGGTAATCGATGGTTACTATGCCCAATTGCTTTCCAAAACCCATCTTTTTATAATCTCTCGGCTTGATAATCCCGTCGCTATCACCGAAGCCTATGAGCGCATCCTCACGGATAACTTGACTACGGCACAAACGGAGGAATTGGTAAGAACCAAAAAATTCGGCATTGACACCGCTGGCAACCGCGTCGATGACACAACTACGAGCCAAATTAAAAAACAATTTCGGGATCTCAACAAAGATATTAGTGTCAAGGTGGTTCAGTCAAGAGTCAAGGCGAAAATAATCGTGGAAGTGAAAGGGGATCTTAACAAGACGACAGAATTTCTGGAGAAACTCGCAGCGCTATCGGTAACATCGACTTATACGGATTCTTAACGGAGCCGATTTTATTAGCGGGAAAATAACGAAAGAAAACCTTGCCGATAATGTCCTGTTCCGGAACGGTGCCGAATACTCGGGAATCGGATGAGCGCTGCCGATTATCGCCCATGACAAAAATGTGCCCCTCGGGCACCGCTATTTCCTGCCCCTCAGATAAGAAACCATCCTCGAAGGTCTGCGTTGATGAACTAATATAACCTTCATCCAACGGTTGATCATTAACGACCACCGCATCGTTCTCAATCCTTATCTTATCCCCAGGAAGTCCAATTACCCGTTTAATAAAATCGATATCCTTGTTACTAGGAGAGCTAAAAACAACTACGTCGCCCCGATGAGGCGGTGAAAAGCGATAGCTGATCTTGTTGGTCAGAATATATTCGCCGTTGTGAAAAGTATTATCCATCGACGAGCCCTTAACCTGATGAGGTTGCATAATAAACAAATATACGACAATAAACAGAGAGCCTACAAACGTTACCGTTTCTAGGATGTCCATGACGAATTCGACAATTTTTTTGGCTATAGACACAATGCTTCTATTGTATGAAAGCAAGCCGGAAAATACAAGATGGTATAATCTATAACAAGGTCCTGTAGCTCAGTTGGCTAGAGCGTTCGATTCACATTCGAAAGGTCGTTGGTTCGAGTCCAACCAGGACCACATTTGAGGATTTTGGCGGAAATCGGAGGCGGCGCCGAAAGCGCCGCCGAAGGAAAAGACCTCTGCGAAGCCCTTTTTGAACTGGCAAAAAAGCTGCCGGAGAAGAAGGATAATAAAGTGACCGAAAAACGCAAAAATTTCAACGTACAAAATCTTAAATTGCGCATCGAGTGGACTCAGTTCGGATGACTCCTCACTGTCTTGGTGCGCCATCAAAAAAGTCATCCACCAAAAAACTGAGTCCAACTAAAATATACAAAGTTTTAATATCAAAAACAAGAGCCTCTTACATTTGTTTTTTACAGTAGTATTTGATATAAATAAATAAGAGGAATTAATTCAATTTTTAAAAATAAAATATGTATGCACACGAAGCAAAAAGTGGGCATAGAGCTCACTCACTCACTCACTCACTCACTCACTCACTCACTCACTCACTCACTCACTCACTCACTCACTCACTCACTCACTCACTATTAAAGCTTAAAAGATTTTTTGGGAGGTTTGCACGCAAATCTTTTGTTTTTCTTCTTGTTCTTTCACTTCTTTTTTCCCAATTTTCATTTTTGATTCCGTCTGTTTATGCCGCCTCAAGCCCGTGGACACAAACAGATTGGTCGGGAGGAAGTGGACAAACAAGCTGGTCGGACAACACAAAATTTTCTTCGAGTTCAAGTATTGATACAACCTCCACCTTAGGTCAAACAACTTTATCAACTAATACAGAGAAACTCTCAAATACTGGATTTGAAAGTAATTTAACAAGTTGGAATACGGGTATTCAACCCGATGGGCTTTCAGGATTACAGGTTTGGTTAAAAGCAGATGCTATTACTGGGCTAAATGATGGAGATTCAGTAACTTCATGGACTGATTCTAGCGGTAACAGTAATACTGCTTCCCAATCTACTGCCGCCAATAAGCCAGCTTATAAAACCAGTATTGTTAATAGCCAACCAGTAGTAAGGTTTGATGGTTCGAATGATGTTTTAGTTGGTACGACAATAAGTGGCATTAATACATCCTCTATTAGCTTATTTGTTATTGCCACTGGTAATTCTATCTCTGCTAATCAAGAAAGGTCGCCTTTTTCCATAAATAATTATAATAACGGTTTAAGATTTGAACGTTCAAGTTGGGGCAGTGGGGCACTGGGAGTTTATAACAATGCTGCAAGTGTATCAACTGCTACTGGCACTTTAGCTGTGGGTGGTTACAGTGCCTCAATACTTGAAATGGTTAAACAGTATAGTACACAGTCGGATTTATGGATTAACGGAGGAAGTAATGCAAATAGTACTAATGCAACTGTAACTGGCACTTTTACTAATACCTCATATCAGATTGGAGATTCTGTTGGTGGTGATGATTTAAAATATAGTGGAGATATTGCTGAAGTTATTTTATATAATGCTGCACTATCTACTTCTAATAGACAAGCGATTGAAGCCTACTTACAAGGAAAATATGCTATTAGCGCAGGTTATGCAACTCTCACTCGTGATACATCAACTACATATAGCAGTAGTGTTGGGTCTGCAAAGTTAGTTACAGGAAGCAACGCTACAAGTTTTACTCAATCAGTTAATGTAGGTGACACAAGTAATTATTTTTTAACAGCATATGCTTATACAAATGGGTCAGCAGTTAGTTCCTCAGATGTTGAGCTTTATTACAATGGTTCAACTATATCTACTACGTATACTTCTATTGGCAGTGGTTGGTATAAATTAATAGGAACATTGACTGGTGCTAACGCTTCTAGACAATATGGAGTTCAAGTCAAGGCAAATAAAACAGTCTATATTGATAATTTCAGTTTAAATAATTATTTCCCTTCGGGTACATTAACATCATCTATATTTGATACAGAATTTAGTGCTGGTGCGGCATGGGGAACACTTACCTATTCCTCCTCTGGTTCTACGATAGCAGTAAAAGTACGTACCTCAAATTCTTCATCTATGACAGGTGCTACAGATTTTTCCTCATGTTCAGCAGCTACATCAGGAAATGACATATCCTCTAATTCATGTGTGACAGATTCACACAGATACATTCAATACCAGCTTTCTTTATCAACCAGTGATACTTCATCAACCCCAACTTTATCAGATATTTCTACTACCTTTGCTGTTTATGACGCGGATGCTCCAAGTATTTCCCTAACTGCTTTAACTCCTGACCCAAATTCTGACAATACTCCAACCTTATCAGGAACTGCTACTGACTCAATAGGTACTGTTTCTAATGTGCAATTCCAAATGGATTCCACATCCGGTAGTTGGACTGCCTGTACTGCAACGGACGGAAGCTTTAATTCAGCCAATGAAACATTTAGTTGCACCGCCTCAACTTTAACTGATGGGAGCCATACTATGTATGTAAGGGCAACTGATTCAAACTCAAATACTACCAGTAATGTCAACGCTTCAACAGATACGTTTACTATTGATGCTACTGCTCCTGTTTCAATTGAGCTAGATAACCCGGGAGATAATTCCTACACTAATTCAGAAAGACCAAGTTTTAAATGGAAGGCAACCAGCGATGCTACAGCAGGGCTTTCTAAATATGTTTTAGAAATAGATAACCCTTCGGCAGGCTCAGGGCAAGTCTCTGGTGACTTCACCATTGACAGTATTCCGACTTCCAGAACTACAGATTATGAAACTAATAAATATACAATACACTATGAAGACTTTTTTGATTCGGACAGTACCAATAACTACATCTCTGTTTACACTAAATCACACAGCGATTGGGATTCAAGTGAAAATGATGGGAAGTTAAGAGAAGGAAGAGTTTCCTGGAAAGTAAAGGCCAGAGACAGCGTCGGGAACGAAACATTATCCTCCCGAACTTTGTTTGTGGATCGAAGTGGTCCGAACGTTGAGTTTACCCAAGTTAACGATAGCCCCTTTTCTTCAACTAGTTTTTCAACAACCGACAAAACACCGACTATCTTTGGGAAAATAACGGATTCGCTTTCGGGTGGAGACTCTTCAAAGACCCAAGACGAGAATGGACCAAAAGTTGCCAGTGGGCCTAAACAGGTTGAAGTAAAGATTGAGAAAAAAGAAGGCTTAGGTTACAAACTACACACTATTTACACCATCAACATGGATAAACCCTGGTATACCTGTGATGGGAAGGAAGTAACGGATAATTCAAAACAGAAGTGCGATAAATATCTGCCCTTTAAATACACACCGGAACAAAGCCTTGAGTTAGGAACATATAAAATTACCATTTCCGGCAAGGATAAAGCGGATAATTCTTCATCTGAAACAAGTTTCACTCTGAACATTACGACTCTTGCTCACATTACCACACCAGAAGAAAAGAAGATTATTGAAAAAGAAACGAAGCCGCTAAAACCGGAGGAAAAAGAGAAAGTGCAAAAGGAGTTGGAAATTACCAAACCGACTGAGGAAGTACCTATATCAGCATTAGAAAAAGCCCTTCGACAAGCTCAGGACAAGGCAGGAGAACAGATCTCTCAAACTTCAAAAAGTGTTTTGACTGCAACTGGAAATTTCATCGTAAGCATATTTAATGGAATTGGACAGGGAGTAAGATTTACAGTCGACACAACAGGAAAAGCATTAGCCTTTGTTGGAGACAAGGCCGGACAAGCGTTGGTATTTGTTGGTAAGACTACAAGCAACTCTCTTGCAGCTTTGTACAATGGTACACAATCAATATTGGCCTTGGGCGAACAAGCAGCACAAGGCGGGGCAATAACAGCCGGACAGGGACTGACGTTTGTTGGGCAAGGGATACAAGAAGGAGTACAAGCGGGGGTTAATACAACCGGACAAATACTGGCTTTCGCTGGGAGTAAAGTTGGAGAAGGGATTTCTTCAGCAGTCAAAACCACAGGAACTTTATTGGCAACCACAGGACAAGGGGTTAATAATACCGGAAAAGCTATTGGCCGCGGATATAATCAACTGGCCAACAACGCGCCGGGTGTTACTAAAACAATCCTGACCGCAGTAGGAAGTGGAGTTTCAACGAGAGGCAAAGCAATTGCCAATGCAACAAACACCGCGTCAAACGCGGCTGCGGCAGTAGCAAGTACGACAGTTAAAATTGCACAGTCAACAACTTCGGCAATTGGTAGTGCAGCCAATTCAATTGCCACGACAACATCATCAATTGCCAATAACACAACAGGAACAATTGGAATAGTTGCTCATAATGCCGGCAACGTAATTGCGAATGTTTCAAATAGTATAGCCAGCACGACTTCGACTGTTGCTCAAAACACTTCAAGAACAGCTGGAAATATTGCAAACTCTTTAGCAAAAACAACAGGAGATATTGCGCAAAAGACAGGATCAACCGTGTCAAACGCGGCGGGGGTAATCGCCAATGCAACACAAAAGACAGTTAACAGCACAAAAGAAGGAATTGGAA
>Ga0209542_10003852_pt1 | contig 31592 bp, 34 predicted proteins | sample RifCSPhighO2_01_FD_184028 | JGI IMG/M metagenome (GOLD analysis project Ga0209542, IMG submission 184028) | Soil microbial communities from Rifle, Colorado - Rifle CSP2_plank highO2_0.1 (SPAdes) (version 2) | ecosystem: Environmental > Terrestrial > Deep subsurface > Rock core/Sediment ... | reverse complement strand
GTTCTGTTGTTCGCAACCCCTCCAATAGAATGCTTGTCCGCTATAATTTTCTGTTTTACATTAAGCTTGCCACCATATTTTACCATTGCATTTGTCAGAGCCAAAACTTCATCATCATTCAACCCTCTTGTATAGCATGCAGAAACAAAATAGGTTAAATCAACAACGCTTAATTTATTCACAATAACATCTTTTACTACTTCTTCAACCTCCTCTTTGCTCAAAGCATCTCCAGACAATTTCTTTTTTATAATATAGATTGATTCTGGTTTTTTCTCGTGGTGAACATTAATAATTTCATTGTTCTTAACCTTCAATGCATTAAGGACTTCATCAAATAATCCTATTTGACCTGGCTTTATTCCTTTTCTGGAAATATCTAAAAAAACAACAAGTTCTTTCTTTTTATCTGCTAACCTCACTCTGTCTAACGCAGTTAAATCCAGCTTTTCAGCATCCCAACTATTCAATATAGCCACATAAGGCCCACCAGTGCTCAGCTTTACATCCTTTACTTTAAGCCTCATATTCACTCATATAAAAATCCAAAAATGTTATTAAAACAGCTAACAGCATAGGCCCGATAATGATTCCCATAATGCCAAAAAGTCTCAATCCGCCAAAAACACCAAGTATTATTATTGCAGGATGCACTCTTGATTTCTTGCTTATCAAGATAGGCCTTAGCAAATTATCAACAATGCTTATAATAAATACTCCATAAATCAATAAGCCAATGCCATTAAACAGATCTCCATTAAACAACTTGAATAATGCAGCAGGCAGCCATACAATAGCTGTTCCAAAATAAGGCATCATAGCAGCCACTATCATTATCAAGCCAAGCAGAATCGGAGAATGAACCTTGAATATATAAAGCCCAATAGCCCCAATAATACCTTGCAAGATAGCTGTAACAACAACCCCATATATAACTGCCCATGTTACACCCTTCATTTTCCCTATAAGCTCTTCTTTCTGCTTTTCCTTTAAAGGCAAGTATTTTTTTATGTCATTTACAATATTATCTCCCTCTTTTAGCAAATAATACATCAAAAACAAGGATATGAAAACCACGATTGCCTTTTTCGGGATCGACAATGCAAACTCAGAAAGATTCCCAAGTAAAAGAGTTATTGCTTTGCTTGTTATGTCCCTTGCATACAAATCAAGATTCAAATCAATCCCAGTATATCTGCTGGCAGTTTCGCTCAACCTGTTGAAATCAATGCCCACAATCTTATGATAAAAGTTAGCTGCTTCGCCGATAGCCCTTTCAGCAATAAAAAAAGATGGTATTAAAATTATTACGAATATCAAAAACAGCAAGATGGCAGCGCAAACACCCTTATTCTTTATCACCATATTCAATCCCTTATAAACAGGATAAACAAGGTATGTTGCAACAAAACTGGCTAGTATTGCAACCATAAAAGGTTTTAACAAAAGAAAAGATAAATATAGTATAAGAAAGAATATGGCAAGATAAAAATACCTTGTTTTTTGCTGCATCCAATCACTCATTTTTATTTTTCTAATGGATTATTTATATATAAACCTAACTATTAACAAATTGATTAAACATTCTAGAGTACACTCCCAGATAACACAAATTTTAAATAAACTATTGCTTTATCTAAGATGATGAAAAAAGTTATGGTGATAATCTCATTCCTAATTGTAATATCCACAGCATTTGCATTAACAGAATATCCTACATTAAAGCCGGGCGAAAGTTATTTGATAAAAGACAGGAATGTTACCTTGATTGGCATAAGCTATGACGAAAACTCAATATTGCTGTGCATAAACAACGAAAAAGCAATAGTATCAGACAGCACAACAGTAAACAAGGTCTCTGTTTCATTAAGGTCTGTTGATAATGCTCAGGCAAGATTAAAGCTGGAATACAAATGCTCAAACTGCATCTGCTCAAATGACTGTTCAAATAAGTTATGCATAAAAAAAGAATCTAAAGAAATTACACCATCAGAAGGCATGGAGGGAATAACAACATCAGGTATTAAAGAAGTTAAAGACATCAAGATTAAAATGTTAACCCAAGAAAACATTAAAAAAACCTATAATCCATTGCCCGTGCTTATATCTTTTATCTTAATAGTTCTTGCCTTAATAATTTTTATAGCAGAAAAATTCATTTAGCTTTCTTCTGTTCTTTTTTTGATATATGCTTCAGCATGATCTTCAGAACAAAACCTGTATTTCTCATTGCCAATCTCTTCTTCTACAAAATCTTTTCCTATTGGTTTCTTGCAAAGAGCGCATTTAGCCATCTTGTCGCCTGCTTCATAACCCTGCATGAAGCCTTCTTCTAGTTCATCAACTTCATCATCTTCCATGGCGCCCTCTCTGCCTTCTTCAGCATATAGGTCCTGGTCTTCATCCTCTAATTCATAATTGTCTGTCTCATAACCTTCATCATCTTCTCTTGCCATGAATTTTTGTCTCTAAACCTTTATTTATAAAAGTTTCTGTTTTATGTTTTGTAAAGCTATCTGTTGGTAAATAAGTTTCAGGCTTTGCAGAATAATCAACAATCAAAATGTAATCTATATGGGTCTGCTAAAACCCCACTTTCCTAATGCCACCTTAAGCTCAATATGGGTCTTCGCATATTCTTTCAATGAAATATTATTAGAAGTTGCATCAATAGCCTGCCTCAAAGCCATAGCACCTGCTTCAATGCCAGAAGGATGTCCCAAAACACCGCCGCCACATTGCACCATTATATCATTGCCGAGCATCTTAATTATCTGTGAAACTAACAATGGATGCAATCCCCCACTAGAAACAGGCAGTACTGGTTTTATATTGTCCCATTTCTGATTTAAAACATGCTGTTTAGTCATAAAATGGGGTTCGACTTGATGTTCTATCTCGTGCTCTATCATCAAGACTTCATCTTTTTTACCAACAAGCTTGCCAATAACAGTGCCTATATGCAATGTGTCTCCGCCAACTAACCTGGACAATTTTGCTAATGTTAACATAGAAACACCATGTTTTGGATTCCTTGTAAACGCTGCGTGAAATGCACGGTGAACATGAATAGCTAAGCCTAAATCTTGGCATTCGTCTCTTAAGGTTTGAAATCCGGCAAATCCTGCTGTTAAAAAATCTATCATTACAAATTCGCCGCCATTATCAGCAACAAACTTAGCCCTTTTCAACATCTCCTTTGTCTCAGAAGTAACATTGGCTAAAAATGTTTTTCTCTCACCAGTCTCTTTCTCAACTTTATTGCGGATATTAAGCATTTTTTCTGTATTTTTGTAGAAATTAATAAATTTTTGAGATGTCATATTCTCATCTGTCTTAACAATATCAACACCACCTTTCCATATCTTATAAGCAGCATCGCAATACTCTATTATATTCATTCCAAGTTTCGGCTTCGGCACAGTGCATGTTAAAGGCCTATTGTAAATCTTCATAAACTTTCTTATTCCATTAATTCCAAACTGCGGCCCCCTAAAAGATTTGATATATTTCCTTGAAAATTCTATGTCGAGCAGTTTCAAATTATTAATAGCCTTCATCCCAAATATGTTCCCTGCAACAGAACTCATTAACTGAGGTATGCTCCCCAGCTCAAACAATTCTATCGGATATGCAATTTTAACGTAATCCCCTTTTATCTCAAAAGCCCTGCCCCTTATCTTCCTTATATGGGGCAAAGATCCATACAATGTCTCGCTCCATGTCCCATTAGAGCTTTCAGCAGCTACTCTTCCAACAGCCTCCTTGACAGAAATGCCTCTTGCAGGCTCAAAATAAAACAAGCATACTAAATCATCTTTTCCAGGCTTGTATTTTAAATCAACGAAATCAAGATAATGTGTTATGATTTATCACCTCTTTAATAACCAAATTGCATTATTTATTAATCTTGTCATTAATTTTGTTTAGCAACTTCATCAATTCATTAACATTCCCGAGCACATAATCTGGTTTGTATTTCAATAATTCTTTTCTCTTTGCAAGGCCGGTCAAAACAGATAATGATTTTACTTTGGCTTTTTTAGCCGCCATGATGTCATAAATGCTGTCTCCAATCATAAAATAAGCTTTTAATCTTGCAAGGTGCTCTGCTTTTAAAATTTCATCAGGATACGGCTTGCCGTGCCTTACATCCTCTTTGCCAACAATATAATCAAATAAATTTTTATTCAATCTCGTAGCCTTCAACAGTGCATTTATTTCCTTGTGCATGCAGTTTGTTACAATTGCAACCTTGTAATGCCTCTTAATCTCTTTTATTGTCTTTATTACATCTCCTATCTTTCTTGCATATTTTGCTGTTTTAATTATAAAAACATGATGGTCACTTACAATCTTATCTATCTTGCCGTTATTAAAGTCTGGAAACAATAATTTCACAACAGCATGCGCATGCCTTCCATTAAGCATTGCCTCTATTTTCTTTGCAGGCACCTTCTTAAGCTTGTTCTTGGCAAAAGCCATTTGAAATGCAGTTACATGCGCCTTGTTTGATTCTATTAATGTATTATCCAAATCAAAGCATATTAATCTTTTTTTCATTAAAATCACCACAGCCTAAATCAGAAAGCCTTGTATCCAAAGTATAACGATCAACCTTATATATATTTATCATGTCCTCCCTGCTTAACTCCAAGTTAACACTTATCAAAGGTATTAATAATGCTCTTACAAAATGATCAGCTTCCTCATCGAATATTTTATGATGAATTTCCATAATACGGTGTGACAATTTAGAATGGATAACATAATGCCCTATAACATGCGCAATCTCAATCCTTTTTTTTATTTCATCTTCAAAATTAGATATAATTAAGTAATTTGGCTTTACTAATACAACTTTGTTGCAGCCATGAATATCCCTATAAAATATGTCTAAATTAACAAACCTCGCAAAGTTTTCCACATCTACTGGCAGCTCTTTCAGGTTGTATTTCTCAAATAGCTTGTTCACAGTATCTTCAATCTGTAAATATTTCATTTTATTTAATGGATGAAGGGACCTCATAGAGAATCCCCTCAATCACCTCTCCCTTGGATCCAAGGATAATGCCTTTTTACCTCTTCAACAAATGTTGCTGGAGCATAAACCCCGAGCTCTGATATTATTCCAGCTGCAAGTTTTGACTCAACAATCTCAAATGCTATATTGCTTATATCAACCCCTTTTGGCGCTTTTTCCCAGACTTCTTTTGCTTCCCTTCTTTCTATCGCCTCTTCAAAACCAAAAACAGTTAACATATCGTATTTCCATGAATCTGTGCAGAAATAAACAGGAATATCGTATCTCTCGGCTATTTCAGAATACATCTCAGTACCCATCTTGTTTATTATATTGCCTTCTGATGTTATTGCATCAACTCCAAAAAAAGCAATGTTTGATCTTTTCAATGCATATCTTCCAGCAGCATCTGTAAATAATTGAACAGGTATTTTTGCCTTTGCCAGTTCATCAGCAGTCTTTCTTCCTTGGTATAAAGGCCTTGTTTCCGTTGCATAAACCTTAAACCTTCTTGTCTTTGCCGCTTCCTTCAATATTCCAACAACAGTGCTGCTATGGCAATGTGTAAATATTATGTCATTATTCCTTATTTTTCTGCTTCCTATCTCTGCTATTTTCTTCTGGGCATCATCAAAATGTTTTAACGCAATATCAGCATTTCTCTTCACATCTTTAATGACAAAGTTAACTGCATTTCTCAGGCAAGGTTCAGTTGGCCTTAAGCTTATTATCTTCCTAACAGAATTCTTGTCATGCTTTAACTTCAATGCTTTTATGCCGGCCCTTGCAACATTCTCAGCACCTTGTATCTTAAGGTTTTTTATTTGCCTGCATATCTCATTAAAAGCCATTGTATTATAGCAGCATAATTTGTATTTAAAACTTTTCAAATATTGTTTTTATGACCATAATTATGTTTATCTTAGAATTCTCCCTATCTGAACTCTCCTCTATAATCCATAGAGAGTGCATAAGCATCAATTTGTGAAGATTCACCAAAAAATTCAGGTTCATAATGTTCATAATTAATTCCTACAAAAAACTCATCTGAAAGAATAAAGCCTACTTTTATGCACGCTCCAAATCCATGCCATGTTTGCGCTCTGTATGTTCTCCATTCGCCATAAGTGTCACGACCTGTACGAAGCCTAAAACCAGAATAAGCAGCTCCTCCCTCTATATCTAATTTTAAGCCTTCTCTAAATTTGTATTCAAACCCAAGAAATGGAATGGGAGTTATATAATATGGTGTCAGTTGTGTAAAAGAATAAGACTCACCTGGAATCGGCTCTCGCGTTACATCATAGTTTAGTGTTGCCCTATAGCCACTTTCACCTAGCGAAGTGAAATTTAATCTTAAATCCAACCCACTCTTTGCACGTACATTCTCAGTTCCAATTGCTGCTTCAAAACCACCTCTTAGTGCAAGATCAAAACCAAGATCTAAACTTGTATGCGAATTGCCTAAGTCTGGATTCTCAAAATCAAAAGGTACTGTTTGAATTTTTTTGTTTAAACCTATGTCCAAAATAGCAAAATCTAACCCTACTCTTGGTTGAAGCGTTGCATATATACCTTCTTTTTGTTTTTCAGAAAGTAAATAATCATCAATGGATTTATCTTTATGGTAAACACATCCACCTAAAGAAAAATAGCCTATCATCGCCCCAATAATAATTTTCGAAAATCCCATATATTAAGATTAAGTGTCTTAATTATATAAATATTTGGGGTCTTTAAAATAAATATAAGACATTATATTGAAATATCTCAAAAAACCTCTTCTTTAACCTTCCCTTTATCAACGCCCAATTCATCTAGAACTTCCATCATTGCATTGCCAAATTTAACATGCCCTGATACAAAAAATAATGTATTATCTTTGTTCTTTACATTCTCCTCGACCATCTCTCTGCTTATCCTGCCAATACACCCCTTCCATTCATCGCCTTTAACCCTTGTCAACGTAGCAGCATACCTGAAGTTTTTATTTTCTTTTTCCAGTTTAAGCAGTTCATCTCTAAACAATAAGTCATCTGGAGTCCTGCAGCTATGCAATAAAATAACATTTATATCTAATTTCTTTTCCAGTATGTATTTCAGTATGGCTCTCAGGGGTGCTGCACCGCAGCCAGCGCCAAGCAGCAATACATCATCATCGCTATCCTTGTAAACGAATTTTCCATAAGGACCATCTATGCCAAAAATATCTCCAGCTTGGGCATTATCAAACATGTAGTTTGAGAAAACTCCGTTTTCAACCCTCTTTATTGTCAAGTCTATAAATCTTTTTTCCAATGGCGAAGATGATATTGAATAAGCTCTTCTCACAAGCTTGCCATCAAGCATCTTGTTTATCATTATGAAATGCCCTGGCAGCAAATCCATCCTTGCATTCTCCAAGCTAAATCTAAATGTCTTTGTGTCATGTGTTTCATTTATCACTTCAATTAACCTAAGTTCGAATTTTGCCATTAAATTGCTTTAACCAGAAACCTATATAAACCTAACTAAGACCAGCACGATATGGCTCATTTAAAGCAGATTTTTTTAGCAGTGCTACTCATAGTAATTGCTGAACTTACATTAAAATACAGCTTAAAAGACACAACCTTCTCAGCAAGCAATATTCCTCAATTTTTCATAACAGCCCTCACAAATCCTTTTACAATCCTTGGATTTTCCCTTATAGTTTTAAGTTCAGTAATCTGGATAGCAACATTATCAAAGACTGATTTAAGCTATGCCTACCCATTTGTCTCTATTGGCTATGTAACAGTAACCCTGCTTTCAATATTCCTTCTAAAGGAATCGCCATCAGCATTAAGAATTATTGGTGCAATTGTAATAAGCTTCGGTATAATATTGATGTCAAGGAGTTAAAATGTCATTAGCATTATTATTCACAAGCGTAGTATTTTCAGTGACAGGCCAGCTTTTGTTAAAATATGCTACAACAAAAACAGGGGAGTTGCACTTAACAAAAAACACATTTAACACATTAATAAAAATATTCACGAACAAATTCATTATCCTGGGATTAACCAGCTATGTAATAAGCGCAATGTTATGGTTAATAGTTCTAAGCAGGCTTGACTTAAGCTTTGCATATCCATTAGCTAGTTCTTCTTACATCTTAATTGCAATAACATCAAAGGTTTTTTTCAAGGAGAAAATATCAAAATTAAGGTGGCTGAGCATAATTATAATAATGCTGGGTGTTGTTTTATTATCCAATAGTTAATACGGAACATATTTATATACAGAACAAACATTAATTGAATATGGTTTTAGAATCCTTAACATCGCCAGCAAGAGCAGAAAGAAAACCGTCTCATCTCATCTTCTATGGCATTTTGTATGCGTCAGTTGCTATAATCTTAAGCTTGTGGATATTCAGGGAGCAGTCAAGCCTGATAATGGTTTTTCTAACAGTTCTTGCTTCAATACCATTAATCTATAATACCTTAAAGCTAGAAGAAAGAAAAGACGAGACAATACAAAACGAAAAAAGATTGTTAAAAGAACATTGGAAAGCTCTCTCTTATTTTATGTATATGTTCATCGGTTTCTTAATAGCCTATTCATTATGGTATATCTTCCTGCCGACAAACTCAGTAGAAACCTTATTTTCAACGCAAATCAGCACAATTAAGAGCATAAACAGCAACCTAATAAACATTAATCTCTCAACTAGCGCTTTCAACAGGGAAGACATACTTTACAAAATAATAGACAACAACATAAAAGTTTTACTCTTCAGCATCTTATTCTCGTTTTTCTACGGCGCTGGTGCTATATTCATATTAACTTGGAACGCGTCTGTGATAGCAGGGGCAATGGGTATATACATTAGAAATAACCTAAGCAAGGTAACAGCCACCCTTGGCTTTAGCCAGATCAGCCAATATTTTTCTATTTTCTCAGTTGGTTTTTTTAGGTACATGACACATGGCATTTTTGAAATACTTGCTTACTTCATTGGTGCTCTTGCAGGTGGCATTATCTCAATTGCTGTGATAAAAAATGACATTTACAGCAAAAAATTCCTGCATGTCATGAAAGATGTCTCTGTATTAATAATCCTTGCACTAATGATAATTATAATTGGTGCCCTGGTGGAGGTTTACATAACGCCTTCGCTCTTCTAAAATGAATCTACGGCCATTGCACAAAAAAGAGAGCAAATACAAGAAATTGCTTCCAATACTCATAGGCATATTCATAATCTCCATAATGGTTTTAAGTGTATTAGACATAAACAAAAACAAAGAAAATGAGGTAAAATATAACGACCATAAATTTGTAAAAATAGGCAATCGCTGGACAACATACATAAATAACAATAAAATAACAGTTGCTTATCTGCCAAAAGACGTTGAAAACATAAATGTAGACGTCAGTTATGGTGATTTGTCTTATGCAACCAAAATATATCTTTCCTATAATCCAGAGCAAGCATTGCTTACTCCTGTACAAGAATTAATGCTGAATAAAAATATAATAGGCATTGCCCAACAATTTGTATTGGCATGCCCTTCAGACAATGAACTTTGCAAATCAGAAAACCTTCCGATAAAAGCATGCCGAGATGCAAGTGATTCTACAGGTGTTGTTTTATTTGAATTAGCAAACAATACAAATATAGAATTTAACAACAACTGCTTGCAACTAACTGGAACACCAGAGGAAATAACAAAAATAATCGATAAGTTAACCTTAAAAAGGCTCGGCATAATCTAAAATAAATGGAAGAAAGAGACAAAAAAAGAATAAAATACAGCATAATAATTTTGTTGCTAGTTTTAATATCCATATTTGCAATAAGCTATTTCCCTAAAAACAACAATAAAGAAGGTTCTCAGTACTACAACAATTTTTTAGTGCAAAAAACCCAGCTAGGTTATATTACAAGCCTCTACATTGGCGATAAAGGGCCTTATTCAATAGAAACAAAATACCATCCAAAAGACGTTGAAAACATAACAATAGATTTTGATGTCAAGAAAATAATAAAAGGCAAAGAGCATGTGTATGTTGCAATAGACCCTTATGATACAAGACTGACAGGCCAGACTACAATAGCAGGAATGGAACTAAAGGCAATCCTAGAGCCTTTCTTCAAGATATGGATAACAAGCGCATTTACAACGGAAAAAGGGGGTTATATAATTAAGAACTGCCTGGAGCAGAATAAGACAGAAGCTGTCTTTTTATTAGAGCTTGGTGATGAAACAAGAATATTTAAAAATGATAACTGCATCACATTAAGAGCAAAAACACAGGAAGATATTATAAGAGAGGCTGACGCAATAATATTTAATTCATTGGGAATAACAAAATGAAAAAGGCATTGATGAGGGCATTGGTTCTGTTGTTGGTTATGCAGGCATCATATGCTTTAGAGCTTTACGATTCTGAGTGCTTTAATGACGGCAGGATAGAATTTACATTGTCTGGAAATAATCAATCAAAGGCTTATACAAAAGACATAATGATAAAATATCACGAAACAATAATTGAAGGTTCTTGGGATTCAAATTATATAGCTAAATCCGATATATTAAGCAGGAAATATGGCACCTTTATTTCAAAGGAAGGCGCTTTAAAAAATAAGGACAAATATGCAATTGATATTTTTTATGTACTTGTAGAAAATGCAACAGCTAAATACGAGCAAAAATTAAGTTTCTCTGCAGATTGCCCTGGCTTGTTATTCTCTTGCAGCCTGCTAAATCTTTCAATAGAAAACTGCTATACGCAAGACAATAAGTTCAATGCAATCATAAATGCATCTGGATTAGCGCAATCAGAACCTGCAACAATGAAGCCAGACGAAGTCATAATATTCAAGATAAAAGCAGAAAATAGCTATCTGGATATAAATAACGTCAATTCAAAGGAAGGCAACTTGCCCATGGATTACAAGATTAATGATTTAAAGGACGGTCAATATTTGCTTGAATTTGATTTTGAAAATAATAATGTTAATAGCTTATATGCTGGATTTAATGACAAACTTTTCAAGTCATGCAGCCAAAATGATTACACTGATGTTAAATTTTATGATCTTAAAACTTGTAGTGTTAAAGAAGGGAGCGTTCAACAGCCAAAAGTAGAAGATCAAAAAGCAATAGAACCAGCAGCAGAAAATAAAACAGAAGCAGCAGAAAATAAAACAGAAGCAGCAACTTCTGCAGAAGAAATAAGCCCGAAAAAAATGATCATGCTTGCAGTAATAGTCATTGTTATTGGTGTAATAGCCATATTTTTGCTCAAGAAAAGAGATATAAAATCATAATGAATCCAAGAGTACTAGTTGGTTGCCCGACCTCTTTTCACAAAGAATACTGTATTGAATTGTATGCAGATAGTATAAAAAATCTTACATATAATAATTATGATATCCTTCTAGTCGACAACTCGCCAGATGAAAAATATTTAAACAAAATAAAATCTCTTGGTATTAATGCAATAAAAGGCCTTTACTATGAAAGTGCTCGCGACAGAATTGTTGCATCTAGAAACCTCTTAAAAGAATATGTGTTAAAAAACAATTATGACTATCTCCTCAGCCTGGAACAAGATGTAATTCCTCCGCCAGACATAATTGAAAGAATGCTGAGCCACAATAAAAAAGTAATATCTGGTGTATACTTTGCAAGGAACGTATTTGAAAATGAGAAAATATTAATACCCCTTGCCTATGTCGAAATGCCATCAAAGAACGACCTTCCGTCAATGAGGCCATTGAATGAATTTGAATTGTTTTATGGTCCAAATTTAATAAAAATAATTTCATGCGGCCTTGGTTGTGTAATGATTCATAAAAGTATTTTGAATAACATACAGTTTAGATACGATTTAAACACATTTGATGATAGGTGGTTTTGCATAGACTTGCTCAACAAAAAAATACCACTCTACTGCGATACGTCTATCAAATGCAGGCACATGATTCTTAACAGGCCTTACCAATGGGCTGAAATTAAAAAGTAATTATTTTCTTTTCTTTTTGTCTCTGCATCCGCAAGTTTTGCACACATTCATCACCCCTTATCTTTTAAAACCCTAAAACTTCATCAACAAAGATTACATTTATTCTTCCTTGCTGCATTTCTTTGTTTAATATTAACATCTTGTTTACTGCACTTCCAGGAACGCCATAAGCCTTTCTTGCCCTCTCACTTTCCAATGGAAGAGAATGCTCATAAATTCTTTTAAAAGCCTCATCAAGATTCTTAACTATCTTTTGTATCCCAATAACCCAGATTACATTTAAAGATCCATAAGCATAAGCTGGCAGTTGGCTGCCCGATGCTGACGCTATTAAAAGCCTGCCATCTTCAGTAACTGCATGGACACTTCCAATAACCCAATCTGGAGTTGCACCAATCTCCTGCATTCTCTTGCCTTGTGTTTTTCTGTCCATTGAATAAAGCTTGTCGCGGATTGCATTATAGTCCCCAGATTCATTGATTTCCTTTGCAATGCCTGTTGCTTCCAATGTAACAGAGGTCATCGTCATTACTTCTGCTTTTTTTGGAAGCAGCTCAAGAACCTTTTTCTTTGCTTCAGAGCTATTTTTAACAAAGAATGCATTTATATTATTGGCCTTCAGAGAAGCAATTGTTTTTTCAACTGTTTTTTTGTCTGCTTTATTATCCCATGCCATTTTAAACATATCTTGATTTATACTTCAAATATACTTCAAAAATACCCAAAATCGTCTCAAGGACAATTAATATATTAATATATGTACTAAGAGTATATAAAGATTACATTATTTTTAAACTGAATTTATGTCCATTAACCAGCACAAGAAACGTTTAAAAACCTCATTTAAGGCCTATAATCATGCTAAATAAGAAATTACGGGGTATTTTGGCCTGCCCTGTATGCAAGTTAAATTTGGAGTATAATAAAAAACAGCTTAAATGTAATAAATGCAAGAAAAATTACAAGATAAAAAATAATATATCAATGTTCATCAATGCCACGGTCGCATAATCTGGTAGTGCGCCAGCCTTGAGCCCTTTGCTAGAAAGCTGGTTTCCGCAAGGATATCTCGGTTCAAATCCGAGCCGTGGCGAAATTCTTACGGAAAAAGCACTAAAAGCTTTATATCAATTGGTATATATATAAATCATGCAAACCCAAATCTACAATCCACCTTAGCATCAAAAGTCTAAATTCCAGGAAAGAGTAGCCATAGCGGTTTATCTTTAACATAAATCTTATAAAATGCTATTTCTTTCTAATAACGCCTGGATCGCTTAATCTGGTAGAGCGCTGGATGTAACAAAGCGAATCTCGAAAACCAGTTTCCGCAAGGATATGCAGGTCCAAATCCTGCTCCAGGCGTTAGCATAAATCTTAACATTTACTACATTTTATTTTACTACATTTTATATTACTTCTTTCCCGCCATAATCATTATAAATCCAAATTTTATATGCAAAAGCATGTCTATTGCCAAATGGTCGGTTTCTAAAATAGATGCAGCAAATTATTGCAAGATGAGGTATTACCTAAAATATATAGATCCAAATAGGCCAAAACCAGCAAGATTATCAGCTTATGTTAAAGGATCTTTATTGCATGAAAGCATAGAAAATCTCTGGAAAAAGAATGGCACACCAGAAGAATCAAACAAAAAGAAAAATGGAAAAAGATATTATGATGCAGAAAGTTTTGCTAAATACATCCAAGGAAAATGGACTAGCATAATTATCGCAGATGAAAAAGCAAAAGAAAAGATAGAATGGAGCAATGAGAATGAGAAATGGTTTATACGCTCGCAGTTAGAAAGCATCTGCAAGGGTCTTTATAGCTCGCTCATAAATGAAGGTCCACCCATATACAGCGAGATTCCTTTCAGTTTTGTAGTAAAGAAATGGAATTTAAATGGCAGGATTGATGAAATAAGGAAAAAAGATGGAAAGATAATAATAAGAGACTACAAATCAGGCAGGCCATGGATGGGTGAAATGAAATTGGATTATAGTCCTCAACTAACACTATATAACATTGCAGTGGGAGCCATATGCTTTGGTAATGAAGAATTTGCTAGGAAATTAAGCATGGGAGAAAAACGAAAGAGATTTATGGGCAACCCAATTTGGGCTAATCAAGATTTTCAATTGGAACTTTATATGACGGATTCATTCTACATTCCAAAAGACGCCAAGACCACAGCAGCAAACCCTATCCATAAGACTATAAGAAAAAATGAGCATTTCTTCATGCTCTTAAAGATGATTGAAGAAACAGAATATGCTGTTCAGAAAGGCAATATCTCGCCTGATTGGGGTAGAAAATGCGACTCTTGTGACATGAAACATCCATGCAAAGGAACACTGGATAATATTAACAAACCTTATCTTGAAAAAAAGACAGGCCAGAGATTTTTTGACTTTGCCATACCCTCTTTCCTAAAGAGCAATCCACCACCAGTACAAGAAGAACAGCTTAAGTTAAGGCTAAGAAAGCGCTTTGTTGCAAAAAAATTAAAAAGTATAGATTAAAAATTCCTTCTTAAAAACCTTTCAATAGGCCTTTTGTTCCACACCATCAGCAATACAACTATCACAATTAATATGCTTATCTCCCAATTTTTATAAGACTTATTCGCTATATTTCTCAAATAACCTATAATATCTAAATTATTTCCACTACTGCTATTAATATTGCTGTTTGTATCTGTTCTATTCACAAAATGCGTTGGTTTATATTCAGCATTAATCTTGTCGCTTACAACAAACTCAAAAGTTACATTGTCAGAATCCTCAGCAAAATCCAGGACTCTTATTTCCATGTCATTAACACTATCCCTGTCAAAATCCATTTTCAAGGAAGTTTTTTTCATCAAAGTAGCATACTGTGGTGTTTCAGCACCTTCTATAAAGAATGTCACATCAGCCAAGGTCTTGTTTAATTGATGCTGTGTTTCCCTGAGCATAAATACCTGCTCTTTCTCCCTTTCCTCAAACTCTATCTGTTCCCTGCCATCCTTAAGATAAGGTTTAAAATAATCTCTTACAGGAAACATAAATCTCGCAACATCCCTCTCAGCCATTGTTAATATTATTACCTTTTCCTCACTAAAATCTAAGTAGTGCACATCTCCAGCATAAGCATAATTAGCAAAAAGAATAAACAAAACTAAAATCAGCCATCTTTTCATGCTATTGCTCTTCTTTCTAGGTTTATAAATATTTATAGAGTGAAAAATATAAAATAATAAGAAAAAGAAAATTAAAGAAAAGCCTTTTAGCTTCTCTTTCTTATGAACAAATAGCCAACAACAGCAAGCACTATTATTATTAGCACAATTGCTATTATTACCCCTGTGCTTGTGCCTGCTTTAACCTCTTCTGAAGGTACTTCTACTGCTCCTTCTGTTGGTGCTGCTCCTTCTTCACCAGCTTGTTCAGCAGCAGATGCTTTCTCCTCTTCAACCAACTTCGCAGCGCCTTCTGCAAGCTTCTTCATTGTAACATCTGCTTTTCCAGAAGATATACTATTCAAGGTCAAATCTAAGTCATTAATGCCATCATTGTTCAAATCAAGGCTCTTTGTTTCTCCAACAGCTAGTGTAACAACAATTGGATTTGATTCTATAGTTAATGTCACTGAACTATCGCCAACATCTGTAAACGTTATTGTATGTTCAGCTCCTCCTAATGTAAAGGTTTTGTCATTTCCTTTATAACCACCAACTGAAACACTATCTGCTGTAGTTAAATCAATATCCACAGCTGGAGCTCCACCAGCACCGCCGCCACCGCCACCTGTATCACCAGATATATGATGCAATACAGTAAATGTCTTTGATGTAGCTGTTGCTGCATTTCCAACAGTGTCTGTTACCTTACAGTCAACAGTATAAGTTCCAGCTTGTCCAGTATCACCTGCGTTTATTGTCTTGGAATTGCATGTAGTATATGTTACTGTAGTGCCATCAGGCCTTGTGAACTTCAAATCACAAGTACTAACTCCGCTGCCATCACCATCGCTTCCACTACATTTGTATGCTATTGAATCCTGCACATCTATTGTAGTATCAGATGGTGCTGTTAGTGTTGGACTAGGATTCTGACCATCAACGCCAAATGCACCCCTATATCTATAAGTGTATGAATTATTGCTGGCATTTGCTGTTAAGCTTATACCTGTATCATTTACCCATCCTACAATCAAGAAGTTTACATATGTACTTGTATTCGTATCATTTATGTCATCATCATCACTATCATCATCAATGCCATCAGGTGCTAATGTTCCATTATATATTATATATCCCCTTTGAGTGCTATCTGTAATGTTCTTCAGGTCTACCCTATTTCCTTCCTCAAAGAAGTCTAGGTCTCTTATGCTAGTATATGAAACACTGCTATTTATTATATAATACATTGTTGCATTACTTGCCATATTTGCACCATAAAACAAAAGGTTTATTGTAATCTTAGCACCACTTAAGACAAAATCACCGCCAACACCATTAAGTTGACCTGACCCAGCTAACAATGTAACTGCACCTGCTCCTCCAGTAGTGTCAGATACATTAATTGCCAGGACAGCCGGTACATTATTAGTAATATTAATCCTAAATGCAGCTAGTTGCTCTGTTGCCCCTCCTGTCCGATAGAAGCTCATGTTTCTTACCCATCCAGCCTTATCAGCCACCTGGAAAAAGACTGTTGTAATATTATTGCCACCGCCATTCAACGCCATGCAATCATCAAGATCAATAGCTCCTGTATACAAGAATGGGCTGCTTATATCAGATGTGCTCATCGAAACATTTTCATAAAATGCATTCAATGATGCATTGTTTATAATGCTTGTCTCTGTTTCATCAACCGTGCTATTGCATAAATAATACATGTTCAAAGATTTCATATTTGTTTCATTAACTGTCATTGTTACAGTCAATGAGCTCGCATTAGCGCTCAATAATGCTGTTTGCTGATCGCTGAAATTAACAAAAATCCTTGAGTTATATTGGTCTAGTTGACCGCCGCCAACTGTGCCATTAAAGTCATTGAATATTGTTCCATTGCCATCTGTTATATTCAAGGCTGTTATCCTTGGTGGCGCATAGTCAATATATGTAGTTAAATTGAATTCATGACCAGAACCATTAGTCATGTTGAGCTTAATCATCCATGTTTGTGGCACTAAATCAACATTAATGCTGCTTCCAACTGCTCTATAATCAGTAGCTTCATCAGAACCAATTGCTGTTACATTAATGCTAAATACACCTGTCTCAGTACCATTAGTCATAGAATTATTATTGTAAAATGAAATTCTAAGGAACCTGGCAATATTCCCTGAAGCATCGTCTGATTCATTATGTGCCCTATAACTTGTAGTATCATTAACTCCTGTCTGATTGAAGTAACCATCTATAAGATCTAAACCACTCTTGCTTCCATTAACATCCGCTAAATTAGGAAGCTCATAGGTTAAATTACTCGGCAATGTTATATTAGCTATTATAAACAAATCTCCATCATCAAGCAAGGCTATTGTTAAATTATACCTTGCATTAGTTCCATTCCTCTGTACAACATCATATATAGTGCCATTCTCTCTGCTATCACTCCAAGGGCTAACACCTGATACTGTTATATTGCTCTGAGCGAGATTAGCATTTCCAACAATAATATATAAGCTAGAAACTAAGATTAAAACCAATAAAATAGGATAAAATGCTTTTTTAACATCCATTATAATCTGCCTCCTTTTTTTTAACATGATTATACTAAATATCAATTTACAGATATCTTGTATATAAAGCTTTCTAAAAACTCCTCCATACATTACCTATTATCAAGTAATAACTTTTATTCATTCTACTTCGAAATACCCCCTAACATCCTCCCCAGTATTCATGTCTCTTACCTTAACAAAATATTTTCCAGCAATTAAATCACTAGGTACTCTATAATTTACATTAATTTCTCCCCTACACCCATATCCTGTACAATGTAGAGAACCACTTGAAAAGCATAATTTATTGTCCTTGCACACCCTAAAATCACTGTCAACGCCCCTTTTTCCAGCTGCATTAACAGTTATGTCTATGTATTCACCAGCATTTATTATGCTAGGGCTAACATCAACAGTTGTAGAAGTTATCTCCTTGCTATAATATCCAGTAACATCACCAAAACCAAAAAATAACAAACCAGCAGCAGAGATTATGGCAATTGCCGCAATAATATACTCAACATCTTCATTCATCAAATTTCACCTCTTATTTGCTAATATCTACCTATTTAAATAATTTATTATTTTATAATTGCTGTCTTTATTGCTTCATTGCAGCTGCAACTCTCATAATTTACCCTGGGAATAACATCCAAAAATATGTTTTTTACCCTTTCAGCATTCTCTTTCATGACCTTTAAAACCTCGTTAATTGTTACACTAGGTCTGTCTTCCAAAAAGCAGTCATAGTCAGTGCTCATCGCTATTGCAGCATAGCATAAGCCAGCTTCTCTTGCTAATACTACTTCTGGCACAGTTGACATATTGATTACATCAGCATTCCAAGATCTGAACATATGGCTTTCAGACTTGCTGCTGAATCTTGGACCTTCAATTGTAACAATTGTTCCTTTTGTCATGTGTTTATAACCATATCTTTTCGCGCTTTCAACAAGCATATTCCTTAAATTACTGCAAAACGGTTCATTCATAGGTATATGGCAAACTTCATCCTTGTCATAAAATGTACTATGCCGTTTTGTTGTCCTGTCTATGAACTGGTCAATAAAAACCAGGCATCCTGGATCAATCCCTTCTCTTAAAGATCCACAAGCAGTACTAGCAATAACATGAGTGCAACCTTGTTCCTTTAAAGCAAGTATATTTGCCCTATAATTAACATTGCCAGGCATTATTGTATGTTTTCTCCCATGCCTTGCTAATAATACAACATTAACATTTTTTATCTTTCCTAGAATTAGTGCATCAGAAGGCTTTCCAAATCTTGTATCAGTATAAATCTCTTTTCTGTCTTCAAATATATCCAGATCATCCAAACCAGAACCGCCAATTATCCCCACCTTTACCATTCAACATCAATAAAACAAAAAGCTTAATAAATATTCCTATTCTCACTGCTAAAAATGTTGAGGCAGCCAATAAGCTTGATAAGAAGTGAATTGAGAAAATTGCAGAATCTTATTTACCATAATGTGTATATTCCTCCAAAAACAAACCAGGAAGCCATAGACAAATTTCACGAGATTTATTTTGACTCGCATGCATTCAGCAAGACATTCTGGCTTGGAGTTCCAGTAAGAAAATGCCCATTTGACCTCTGGGTTTACCAGGAAATAATTTTTAGCCATAAGCCTGATTTAATAATAGAATGCGGTACAGATTTGGGTGGAAGCACCTTTTTCTTTGCTTCAATGTGCGACATAGTTAAACATGGCAGGATTATAAGCATAGACATCGCTCATTTAAAAGACCGCCCAATGCATGATAGAATAACATATCTCCTTGGGTCGTCAATAGCAAAGGAAACAAAAGAAAAAATAAAATCCATGATAAAGCCAGGAGAAAAAGTCATGGTTATTCTTGATTCAAACCATACAAGGGATCATGTCTTTGAGGAATTAAAAATCTACAATGAATTTGTCACAAAGGGTAATTACCTTATAGTTGAAGACAGCAACATCAACAGCCATCCTGTGTTTCCAGAATTTGGCCCTGGTCCTATGGAAGCCATTCATGATTTCTTAAAAATAAACAATGATTTCATAATAGACAAGAAACAAGAAAAATTCTTCATAACATTTAATCCTGATGGTTATTTGCTAAAGGTAAAGTAATATGCAGCAAAATACAATAAAATAACAACACAAAAATTTTTAAATATATGGGAAAGATCTAGCCTATGCTACCAAGATATCATCTTATTACAGCACTATTGCCAGCATTAATACTTGGTTTTATCAAGCCCATGTACGGAATATTATTTTTTATAGGTACATTTTTCATAGACTTCGACCATTATGTGCTTTATGTAATGGCATTTAAAAAATACAGTTTAAAATCAGCGGCAAAATTTTACCCAAATAAGCTGCGCCCTTACTTAAAAAAAACCAGGGTCAAAGTTTTCCTGCTTTTTCATAATATAGAGGTATTTATAATTTTGCTGGCCCTTTCAGTTTATTTTCCCTGGGCATACCCCTTATTTTTCGGTGTTTCATTGCATTACCTCTTGGACTTATGCTATGATTACACAATAAACAAAAGGTTTCCTCGTGAAGTCTCAGGAATATTCTACTTGTTTAAAAAAGATAAATTTTCAATAAAACAAATAAGCAACTAAAAAATGCCTAATATACAAAAAATATTGTTAATGCAAATACATTACACACATAACAGGTGCATACCCTTAAGCATAGCCTATATTGCAGCCGTGCTTGAGAAAGAAGGGTATTCTGTTGAAGTGTACGACCCACTGCCTTATGAAGAATACGATATTGAAAGGAAAATAGTGGATTTCAAACCAGATATTGTTGGAATTTCATGCATGTCTGCTACATTTAACAAAGCCCTTGGCATAGCAAAGAGAATCAAGCATGCAAATAAAAATATCCCTATTGTTTTCGGCGGCATTCATGTTACTGCCCTGCCAAAAGAATCATTGTCTAACATCGCAATTGATTATGTCATTATTGGCGAAGGCGAATATACATTCTTGGACTTGATTAAAGCCGTAAATAACAACGAGCCATTAAGCAAGGTAAAGGGTTTGGCCTATAAAAAAGATAATGATGTATTTGTTAACGAGCCAAGGCCATTGATCCAAAATCTGGATGAACTTCCATTGCCAGCCAGGCACCTATTTCCAAGATGGTATTTTATGAGATGGATGGTTATGCGGGGTCAATGGTTAAACGGAACAAATATGATGTCTTCAAGAGGATGTGTTTACGACTGCAGTTATTGTGCCAGCAAGGTTATGTTTGGCAGGCAAGTAAGGTTCATCTCCCCGCTTAAAGTAGTTGATGAAATAGAGCACTTAGCAAAAGATTACAAAATAAAAGCAATAGCCTTCTCAGATGATACATTCTCGCTTAACGAAGCAAGAGCCATTGAAATCTGCAGCGAGATAATAAGAAGAAAATTAAACAAAAAGATAAAATTCAGAGTGCAGTTAAGGGCAAACACTGCTTCAGATAGTTTGTTGAAGAACCTAAAAGAAGCTGGCTGCATTCAAGTAGACATTGGTGTCGAGTCTGGCTCCCAGAGAATATTAAATCTGCTTAACAAGGCAATAACAGTCAGGCAAGTTAGGAATGCATTCAGCTTGTTTAAAAAATATAATCTAAATACGTGTGCCACCTTTATGATCGGCAATCCGACAGAAACAACAGAAGAAATAGAACTAACTAGAAAATTAGCAAAAGAAATAAACGCTGATTACACCCAGTTTTTTATAACAACCCCTTACCCTGGAACAAAACTTTATAATGATCTAAGCTTGAATTTCAACGACCTGAATTTCAATTTGCTTCACCATGGTGGTGTAGAATTAAAATCCTATGTAAATTCAAAGATTCCAGCAGAACAATTAACAAGACTGCAGCAGGAATTGAACAATGAATTTCTTAAAAAGAGTGGTTTAAAAATGATGCTTAAGCCCCTGTTGATATATGACACAATCCTATTAGCCTTGCAGCAACCATCGCTTGTAAAAGACGCTATAGTAAAAGCATACAAGACAAAGAAAATAGTTGAATTATACAGGACATTTTACGAAGGGCATAACTTCAGAAGGTTTTAATATGAAAAAAATATATCATCTATTGGCATTTTTATTATTAATTTCAATTATGTCCTATTCTTATTTAGAGCACGATAAATATTATCTGTCAATATCTGATTTCATAAAAGCTCCGGAAAAATATGATAATGTGCTGACAGAACAGCAGGTTAAAATAGAGAGCATAACAAAAGACTCTTTTACTGCAAGATTCGGCAATGATTATATAACAGTAAAATACCCGAACATGCAAAAGCCAAAAAATGGAATGGTTACATTCACAGGCTATTATAAAAAAGAAGGCTACATTGAAGCAAAAGAAATAAGATACAACAATTACAGTGATGGCAAATACCTTTTTTCATTCATTGGTTTATTCTTATTCTTGTTTTTCTTATTTAAGGAATGGAAATTAACACCAAGAGGTTTTGAAAATGCCTGACTGGATAAGCCACATCCTGCTTGGGCTGATAATAGCTGAACTGTTGAATGTAAAAAAGAAAAGCCTTATTGTGCTTGGTTCAATACTCCCAGATATAATACTAAAAACCTATACATTGGCCCTTTTAACACCAGTTCCATTGAATTTCATGTTTTGGTTTTTCTATCCATTGCATACAATAGCAGGAGTTTTATTATTCAGCTTTTTACTGACATTGATCTTTCAGTATGATGCAAAAAAAACATTTTTATTGGTATCAATAGGTGCTGTATTCCACATACTGCTTGATATGACAACAAAGCCCATTTTATACAACATTCAGGGCTTGCTTTTGTTTCCCTTCTCATGGCAGGCATACAGCATTGGTTTATTTTATTCAGAACAGTATTGGATTGTTCTTCTAATCCTGCTCGGCATTTATCTGATAATCAAGCTTATTGGAAAACTGCATTTAAGGAATATTAATAAATCTAACTAACAGCCCATTTTCTCATGAAGCATGAAACAAAGAATCTTATTTTGTTATTTGTAATCATTGTAATAGCCAAGACTATTTTATCCTACTTCATACCATCAATAAGTGCATTTAGCGACGAGTATTACTACGCAAAGCTTGCAAGGTCTTTTTTCTTCAGCCATGATTTTAGCATACATAATATTAAAGTAATGTTTTACCAGCCGTTATATCCGATTATTTTGTCAATTGCTTATATCTTCAAGAATATGCAAATGGTTTATCTTGTAATGAAATTCATAAATGCCATGATTTCAGCATTAATCATAATTCCATCTTACTTGCTGGCCAAGGAATTCTTGGACAATAAAAACAGCCTACTTGTAACAATAACAATTGCCTTATTTCCATCAATGTTTTCTTTTGCCCCTTATTTATTGGCGGAAAACTTGCTATATCCATTATTCATGTTTTCATTTTATTTCCTTTACAAGTCATTTGCATCAGGTAAAAGATTATATTTCATCTTGTCAGGTGTATTTATTGCCTTGGCATTTTTAACTAAAACCAGCGCCATAATATTAATCGCCCTGCCATTTTTATTTTTCATAATAAATTCAATATTAAAAAAAGAATATGTAAAATCTCAATTATATAATATAATGCTGGCATATGCTGCAATCTCCTTGATTATCTTGCCATGGTTTATAAGGAACATAATTTCTTTTGGCAGCATATTCTCTTACAATACGCTCAGCGATATAACAGCTTATTCTAGGCATCAAGATTATATACTGCCTTTGGTAAACTGGGTGATTTTATACTCCGGCTATATTATTCTATCAAGCTTCATAATATTCGGCATTTTAACCCTCATAGCTTTATTAAAAAACAATTACAAGGATAATTCCAAAGAAAGTTTATTTTATCTTTTAACATCAATAACACTGCTGCTTTATATTTTAATAGCGGCAAACCATGCAACAGGCAGCATAATCTACAAAAGCCCAATATCCTTTTTTACAGAAAGGCCGATTGGCAGGTATATAGACCTATTATTACCATTGGTGTTTATAATTGGATTCATGAACTTTAATAAATACTATAATAAACTGAACAAATATATAATAGCTTCTTCGCTCTTGCTCTTATTCAGCTCTCAGTTGGCAATTACATTTTTACTTCCGCCAAACAACATTCCACTGGCATCAATCGGCATATACAAATATATTATAGAATTCTTGCTCTTCAGCAAAACAAACCTTGAAGTAATCTTCAGCTGGCAAATCCTAATAATGATTGGCATTACCTTTGTGCTTATTTCACTGCTGTTTATCTACCTTAAAAAATTCGGCCTTAAAACTTTAGCATTGATTGCAATCTCATTTTTCATATTAACAAACATAGCTTCATATGGCATAACCAAATATAATGCGGATAATTACTGGTTTAGAAGCAGCCAAATGCAGATCGGTTATACATTAAACAAAATTGACAAAGACAATTACTCAACAGTATTAATAGATGCAAGAGACTGCATTGGTAAAATAGAAAGGACAAACCAATCTTCCTTATGCGAAAATAACATGTCAAGTGTAGCTGGATTTTTCATAAACGACAATATCATAGTCGGAAATCCAGAAGAAATAAAAGATTATGACTATGTTATTACAAAACACAAGCTTGATTTAAATTTAATTAAAGAAATCGATGGTATCCGGCTTTATAAAAATGGCTAGAAAATTGCTCTACATTCCATTGGCAGTATTTTCAGCTATCATGATTTATGTCCTTGCAGTTTCAGCATCCTTAACAAAATATTTTCCATTGTGGTCAGCAGGAGACTTGCCAATACACATAGCAAACATATTCTTCCTAGATAACTACGGCTTTCACAATATTGTTCCAAACTGGTATAATGGATTTGCCCTTTTTGAATTATATTCTCCTGGCTGGAGCTACCTTGGCTTGTTTCTGTACAAGATAATTAACAACTACCTTTTTACAGTTTATGCCGCATTGATTGTAACTTACCTTATAGGCCTTGCAGGAATTTACCTAATAAGCAAGAACCAGGGTTTTAGTAGATTAGAAACTGCCTTGTTTTTCCTTTCATTTTTCTTCAGCTACATAGTTTCTGTCTACGCTATCAGAACAGGCAGATTTCCAGAATTGCTCGCATGGGCATTGTTTGCATTGTTCTTTTATTCAATCATTTATTATAAAGATAAAAAGCTGGATGTAAAAATAATATTCCTGCCATTAATGTTTGCATTGCTCATGCTTACCCATGTCTATGTTTTCACCGCAAGCTCAATCTTGATATTGTCCATCTTGCTGGTAAAAAACAATAAAGAAAGGCTTGTAATTGTTTCATTGCTCTTATTGGCATTAATAGCTGCCTCATTCTGGTGGATTCCGTTTTTTAGCATATCGCAAGAAGTAAAAGACGGTGCTTACAGTTATGGCATCTTCTCAGAGCTATTGCAGCCATCATCAATAATATCAACAAATACTGCATTAAGCATAGCCCTTCTGGCATTATTATTTTTTTACCTGAAAGAAAACAAAAAGGATATAAAATTCTATGTTCCTGTCATTGTATTGGACTTGCTGATTTTGTCAAGGCTCATATACTTTGTTCCAATACTAAGAAATATTCCAACTACTCCTTATAATTTATTGTTTTTATTCCTCTCATTGTTTTTGCTCTTCAAAATACAAAACTTAAAAATAAAAAAGCTGCTTGTATTAGCATTGATTCTTTTCTCTTTGTTCTCCTTGATATATGTGACAAACATAGAGCTAAGGTATTCATATAACAGCCTTGACAGAGAGTTCTTTTCATTGTTCCCTGAAATAAAAGGAAAATATTTTATTATGGGCAAGGAATCAGACGTTTATCATGAAAAGCTTGCAGCCTATGCAGCAGCATATTACGATCTGCAAACACCAATAGGCTATTTTAGAGAATATGAAAACCTGAAATACATAGACATCAACAACAACAAAATCTTGCTAAAGAATGCAATTCAAGAAATAAGGGATAAATTCATAGATAAAGACTGCAGTTTTGAAAAAGGCTTGAAAGATTTTAATGTAACTGAAATTATAACTAAAAGCGATTATTGCAGCTTTGCAAAAGAATGTGGATTCTTGGAGAAAAACAAGACTGCTAATCTATGCCTACTCACAATTCCAAATAGCTGATTAATTCAATTCCGTTTGCCTTTATTTTATCTCTAAATGCTTCGCTATTTAATGCATCATTCTCAGCACTTCTTTTTCCACTATTCAAGCCTGGATGGACCATTAATTCGCTAGTGCCTTCTTCAATTTTATCTAATGTCAAAAGCAGCTTTTCCTTGGTGTCATTTGCATCAATAATCAGGGCACCATAAAAATTATCTGTATGCTTAATAGAATTTTCATCCAGCAGTTTTCTGAGTTTATTTCTAAATAACGACGGCAAGAACTTCCTGAACCAGAAATTATATGCAAAAAAAGAGCCAATTCCGTTTGCTTTGTAAGACCATTTTTCATAAGCCAGCCTTGTTTTGTTCATACCATAATCTTTTGCTATTTTAATCATAATGCGCATTAAGCCGGGCAGCATTTGAATGTAACAATGCCCGTCAAAATGTGTCAGCTTGATTTTTCCATCATGCAATTTCTTTGCCTGCAGACTAAGTTCTTTTTCAGCATCATCTAAATTTATCATGCCAAAAAAATACCTTGTTAAAAAAAGAAATGGCTTGTGAAATTCTCCTTTTCTGTCAACCAAGCTTTTAACATCTGCAATATCAGACAATGGTTTGCCTTCTGTAAGATTAAAATGTATCCCGGTATTTATCTTGTTTTGTTTTGCGAGCCTTATTGCTTCTTCAGCTGCCAGCATATTTGCCATCAAGACTGTATTTGTAATATGTCCTTCCTTAAACAATTCGCAAATTGCCTTATTTACATCTTCGCTCTGCCCAAATTCATCAGCTGTTATGATTAATCTTTTCATCTGTCTTTAGCATAAAATTCTTTTATAGAATCAGCAACATGCCTGACTTGCTCTTCCTTTATTTCAGGATACATGGGTAGAGACAATATTTCATCAGCGCATTTTTCTGTTACTGGAAAATCTCCTTTCTTATAGCCCAAATTTATTTGATTATAGCCATCATTGCTATACGCTTCTTGCAAGTGTATTGGTATGGGATAATGTATTAAAGTGTCTATATCTTTTGATTTTAAATGCGCTTGCAGTTTTTCCCTGTTTTTTGCTCTAACAACATACAAGTGATAAACATGCCTTACATTGTAAATTTCAATTGGAGTTTTAACTTGATATACACCCTTTAACAAGTTGTTATAAAGTTGTCTGGCGGTCTTTATTCTCTTGTCATTCCATTCATCTAAAAACAACAGTTTAACATCCAATATTGCTGCCTGCACTTCATCAAGTCTTGCATTATATCCAATGAACTTATGATAATACCTTCTCTCCTGGCCATAATTTCTTAATTGCCTTATTCTTTCTGCTATCTCTCCATTATTTGTTGTTATTATCCCTCCATCTCCAATTGCCCCCAAATTTTTAGAAGGATAAAAAGAAAAGCAGACAATATCATCCAAACTGCCGACATTTCTTCCCTTGTAAAAAGCCCCATGTGCCTGGCATGCATCCCATACAAGTTTTATCCCGCTTTCTTTTGCAATTTGAACAATTGAGTCTATATTGCATGGCTGCCCATATAAATGTACTGGCAGTATAGCTTTTGTTTTATCGCTTATGCTCTTTCTAATTTTAGAAGCATGAATATTGTAAGTACTCTCATCTATATCAACTAAAACTGGTTTAGCATTAGTATAAGAAACAGCCAAAGCAGTAGCTATGTATGTATTGGCAGGTATTATAACCTCATCCCCTTCCTTAATATTTAATGATTCCAATGCCAAATGCAAAGCAGCAGTGCCAGAAGAAACACCTATAGCATGTTTAGAACCGCAATGTCTGGCAAAATCATTCTCAAACAACTCAACTTTAGGCCCAAGTATAAATTTTTTGCTAATTATCACATCTTTTATAGCCCTTTCTATGTCATTTCCAATAACATTCAATTCATCTTCAAAATCAACAAATGGAACCCTCATATTCATTATTTCATAAAAATGCATTTCAATATCGGCTTTACATTATACCAATAATCAATTCCTGGCCTCATCTTGCTGTATCCTGTTTCATGATAAAACTTCCTTACTGGAACCTCTGTAAACTTATAGCCTTTCTTTATTGCCATGATGGAAAAATAAGTTTCAATTCCATACCTGTCTTCTAGCCATTTCAAGCTGAAGTCAATGTGCCTTAATATCTCAACCTTAAAAGCCTTGAAACCTGTCGAGGCATCAGTTACACTTCTCATTGCAGCAGCTGAAAAAAGCCATGTGAACATTTTTGTTGTTATTATTCTGAACAAAGGAACCTTTTCTCTTAACCCGCCTAAATATCTTGAGCCATGCACAATATCATAACCCCTGTCAACTATTGTCTCAATCAAGTCATTTAACCTATCTGGATCATCCTGGTCATCACCAGCCATTATTATGCCTATGTCATAATTTTTTTCTTGCGCATACTTGAAAGCTGTCTTAAATGCAGAACCCAGACCCTTGTTTGTTTCAAAGCTTATTACATGTGCGCCATATTTTTCAGCTTCCTCTTTTGTCTTGTCAGTAGAGCCGTCATTTATTACAAGAATTTCATCAACTCTCTCGCATTTTTCCTTCGCCTTTCTTACAGTATTTCCTATCTTGCCTTCTTCATTCAATGCAGGTATTATTATAATTATCTTGTTGCCCTTGTACATTTTATATCTCAACAATTTTTCTTTCTTTCAAAGACCTTTCAGCAGCAACCAAAACCCTTACAACATTCATTCCATATTCCCCGTCTGTTATTGGCTTGCTGCCATTTTTAATGCATTCTATAAAGTTCCTGCATTCCTCTTTTAATGATTCTTTGAAATCTACAAAAGGAGATATTGCAACCCCTTTTCTTATTTTTGATCTATATTGGGAGAATGTAGCATCTGGCTCTATATGATCTACACCCCTATCATAAAATGTAAGGTTCCTGTCAAAAGCAACTTCATCAAAATGCCCTGTTGTCTTGCTGCCTATCACTAAAAGTTCCCTGATTTTATTAGGCGCACCCCAGCTGACTCTTATGTCGCCACCAATATCATTGTCAAAATAAAGGTACAATGAAACGCTTCCGCTCTGCTTGCCCTTGCCCTCGTAACTTTTGCCATTTGCAGAAATGCTTACGGGCTTATTTCCAGATAATGATGTAAATATTCCTATGTCATGCGAAGCCAAATCCCAAAGCGCAGTAACATCGCTCCTGATAGGTCCAAGTGCAAATCTTGTTGCCCACATCTCCTCTACTTTTCCAAGCTGGCCTTCAGAGATATATTTTTTTAAATAATTTATAAAAGTATTATGCTCATAAACATGGCCTATCATCAAAATCTTATCTCCCCTTTCAGCAATCTCAACTAAGCTAGAGCATTCATCAACAGTCTTTGCCATTGGCTTTTCAAGGAAAACATGCTTGCCATTTTCCAATGCTGCTTTTGCAAGTTCATAATGGGTGCTTGCTGGAGTTGATATAACAATTGCATCAAGGCTTTGATCTTTAATCATATTCTCCGCATCAATCTCAAGGTAAACATCATGGTATTTTGCCCTTAAATTTTCAAGCTTGTTTTTATCCAAGTCGCATGCATATTTTACCCTTACATCTTGAATGTCCTTGAAGTCCCTAAGCAGATTAGGCCCCCAGTAACCAAGTCCAATTATCCCCAGATTTAGCGATGTCATGGTAAAAACAAATAATTTAATAAACCCTCTTACAAAATTATATAAACCTTTCTAAACGGGAAAATATACATCACAAAACGAGGAAATTTCAAAATGAAAGTAATGTTTTGCTACATAAATGTAATGGGTATACCATATTGCGATTTGAGAGCTGCATCCCTCTCTGCAATTTTAAAGGCAAATGGCCATGAAACATCACTGCTTGATTTTACATTCAACCTTAGCCATGAAAATGCACTAGCTCAATTAAAAGAATTCAATCCGGATATTTTATGCATGTCAGCAAGAAGCACAGAATTCTTGCAGTCTGTAAAATTTGCAGAATTCCTAAGAAAGAATAATACCGAAATCCCTATATTTGTTGGCGGCAGCCATCCCACAATAGACCCGGAAGATGCAATAAGCCATAAGTGCTTTGATGGCATCTGCATAGGTGAGGGCGAACATGCATTATTAGAGCTTGTTGAAAAAATAGAAAAAGGGCATGATTACATCAATGTAAAAAATTTCTGGTTCAACAAGGGCAACAAGGTGATAAAAAACCCAGTAAGACCACTGATAGAAAACCTTGATGACCTTCCAATGTTTGACTATGATATCTTTGACATGAAAAAATACCTTAAAGCCAGAAACGGCCAGTTTGATTACATAGCCACAAGAGGCTGCCCCTTCCAGTGCACATTCTGCATCAACCCGACAATGCAAAATCTCTACAAGGGCTCAAAATTCGTAAGGTATCTTTCAATTGACAGGATTATAAAAGACCTTAAGATACTGTCGGCAAGATACAATATCCGGGAAATAATCTTCTTTGATGAAACATTCAACATGAACATCAGAAGACTCAAGGAATTCAGCGAGAAATATCCAAAGGAAATAAACATCCCATTTGAATGCGATGCCCGGGCTGATTTGTGCAATGAAGAGGTCATGCAATTGTTAAAAAAATCAAACTGCAACAGGATTAATCTTGCAATAGAATCTGGAGATCCAGAAATGAGGAACAAGCTTCTGAAAAAGAACATAAGCGACCAGCAGATAATAAATGCATTTCATCTCGCAAAAAAATATGGCATTAACACAATGTCACTGAACATGATTGGCTTGCCGCTGGAGACAAAAGAGCAGATAAAAAAAACAATAGAGCTAAATAAGAAGGCAATGCCTGATTCGCTGCAGGTCTCGATTTTCAATCCATTTCCCGGTTCAGAATTATATGAATTTTGCAAGAAAAAAAATTTGCTGAGAAAAAAAGATTACTCCATATCTTATTACACAGGAACCTCTCTCTACAATCCAAACATCACAGAAGAAGAAATGCTCAATATAAGGGAAAGATTTGCATATGAAAGCTACAAGGACCGCTCAAAGTTAAAGGCATACCTTCTTTACATAAGGGAATCATTAACCCCTTATTACTTGAGGCATGGAAATATAATTCCAGTCTGGTTCTTTAATTTGATATACAAGATTTTCTTCAGCTCAAAATTGTTTAATTTCATGAGAAAATGATTGCTCTTTCTCAAATCTCAGCAGTATTATCCTTCTTAACTTTTCAATGACCTTTTGTATATCCCAGAAATTTCTTCTGATATAATCGCCTTTTACAAAAAAAAACATTATAAGATATCTTGTTTCTTGTTATTCTTAATTCATCCATTAATGCAATTTCTGCTCTATTAAACTCCTTATAATTTGCCTCCAAGCAATCTATTTGGTTTTTATGCGCACTATCCCCGATAGTTCTATATCCGTCAAGAAAAGGATGATGCTAGTCAATTCTCTAATAATATCGTAATATTCTTTCGTAATATTTGAAGGGAATTTGTTCTTATCTCTTATCATTTGTTCTTATCTCTTATCTATACCCTTCACCATTTCCAATGTACAAGCTATTTTAGAAAGAAATTGTCGTTAAACTTACCATTTGGTCTGTAAAAATGCTTTTGCATCCTTGAGCAATGTCCCATTAGCCATGCTTTTTATGAATCTCGTCTTGATA
>Ga0209542_10003849_pt1 | contig 31609 bp, 35 predicted proteins | sample RifCSPhighO2_01_FD_184028 | JGI IMG/M metagenome (GOLD analysis project Ga0209542, IMG submission 184028) | Soil microbial communities from Rifle, Colorado - Rifle CSP2_plank highO2_0.1 (SPAdes) (version 2) | ecosystem: Environmental > Terrestrial > Deep subsurface > Rock core/Sediment ... | reverse complement strand
TGGTCTAGCACCCTCGAAGGACATCCCATTTCTGGGCTCTGCAGCTAGATTTCAAACCTTGGTGAGGTGCCTCGCTTACCGTCGAATTAAACCACATGCTCCACCACTTGTGCGGATCCCCGTCTATTCCTTTGAGTTTTAAGCTTGCGCTCGTACTTCCCAGGCGGCATACTTAACGCGTTAGCTACGGCACAGAAAGGGTCGATTCTCCCTGCACCTAGTATGCATCGTTTAGGGCGTGGACTACTGGGGTATCTAATCCCATTCGCTACCCACGCTTTCGTAGCTCAGCGTCAGATATGTGCCAATCAGTTGCCTTCGCCTTGGGTGTTCTTTATGATATCAACGCATTTCACTACTACACCATAAATTCCACTGATCTCTCACATCCTCTAGACATGCCGTTTCGAATGCCTTTTCGGGGTTGAGCCCCGAGCTTTGACATCCGACTAACATACCCGCCTACCTACGCTTTACGCCCAATAAATCCGGATAACGCTTGAGGTCTCTGTATTACCGCTACTGCTGGCACAGAGTTAGTAACCTCTTATTCTTCAGGTACTCTCATCGAAATTGCTCCCTGAAAAAAGCGGTTTACAATCCGAAGACCTTCATCCCGCACGCGGCGTCGCTCCATCAGACTTTCGTCCATTGTGGAATATTCTCGACTGCAGCCACCCGTAGGTGTTTGGACAGTGTCTCAGTTCCAATGTTGGGGGCCATACTCTCATACCCCCTACCCGTCATAGCCTTGGTGAGCCATTACCTCACCAACAAGCTGATAGGACACAGGCTCCTCCTAAAGCGATAAATCTTTACTCCGTAGAGCACATCGTGTATTATCCCGAATTTCTTCGGATTATTCACGACTTTAGGGAAGATTCCTATGTTATCCGAACCCGTTTGCCGAGGGTCTAAACCCTCTCGACTTGCATGCCTTATCCACGCCGCCAGCGTTCATCCTGAGCCAGGATCAAACTCTCAATAAGAAAATCCAGTTTTCCGAAGAAAACTAAATTTAGTTGGTAGCATCGCTGCTACCGAATAGAGATTCTTCCGTGTAACCTTGCCCCGTAATTTACAGAAGTAAATATGCGGGGTTGCGTTACAATTATTTTCTCTCTGTCCCCGAGATACATCTCGGAGGAGAAAGAAAACAAGGACTAACCACAAAAAATTGTGATTTACCCAGTGAAATTACTCATCGAATGAGTACCTGCGAAGCAGGATTTCACGGGGTGAATTTTATTGTTTTCATCCGACCAATCCACGACGTGCGGATCGAGTCAGATTATTTGGCTCAATTGTTAAAGAAATATTCACCCTGTTTAAAGAAAAACAGATAGAAACAAAAGCAAACCTGAGCCTCATAGACTCACAGATTGCTTAACCAGTATAGCCAACTCCCGGCAGAGTGTCAAGTCTGGCTGGTCAAAGGCGAGACGCGCGGTATGCGTGCGCCCAGTACGTGATAATAATGGCTCAAATAAAGCACGAACCTACTTCAAACGATTGTTGATGAAAAGGAGCGACAAGAGCGGCACGACCATCCAGAAGATGAGCGCAGCCGGCGAAGCAAAATATCCGTAGGCTGCGGCGGAAATATAGCCGAGCGCGATCGCCTTGGGAAGGAATGACAGTACGACGCTTACGATCATTCCGGTCACGAAGATGCTTGTCACGAACAGACGCCAGAAGAAGTCCGTCCCGGCAGTCGAGATGTGGAGATCGAAGAGCCGATCATCGATGGCGGTGAGTACGACGAGTATCAGAACGAATACCCCGGCCTTGGCATACGGGGAAATACCGAACATTCCCAGGGGAAGCACACCGATAAAGGCGAGAGCGATATAGACATTGATGAGGATGTTGATGAGCTTCCACCGACCGAAGACGAATCCGAAAACGAGACTCATCCCGACGAACAGGAACAGGAGCGACATATCGCCAGCGATATTCTTCGGCAGATGCAAAGAGGTGAACACATCGATCAATCCGGACATAAGGCAATCATTCGAATAATTTTTCCGAAACAGAGAACTCTCCCGATAGGGCGAGCAGGCACCGCCAGTCTACACCGCCCCCCAGCCCCTGTCAAAAGCGATTTTTCGGGCATATATCAACACTTCTCGATTTTTGAGGTATACTGAAAAAGTACTCTTTTCTCCCGATATATGCTCTCTATCCGCCCCTTCGTATTCTGGGTTTTCGTAGTTTTGTTCTTTATTACCGCCTTTTCGGTCGTTTTTTATGCGTTCGGCTATCGTTTCAATCTCGACCGCGGCATTTTCATCTACACCGGATCCATCTCCATCAAATCGAACCCGGAAACCGTCGACATCCGGGTCGATAACGAGCTCATCCCCAAGCAGAAGCTCGGCATACTCAATAACTCGATCCTCATCCCCGGTCTCGCCCCGGGTGAACATTTCATCGAGGTGTCCGCGGACGGCTACGCCACGTGGTCGAAAAAGGCCATCGTACAGAGCGGACTCTCAACGGAGTTCTGGAATGTCCTGCTCTCGCAAACGAACAATGCTCCTCAGGCTATCCCTGACACCGCCTTCGCCGAAAAAATATTCCCCGCGCCGGATACCAACCTCCTGGCAGTTGCCAAACAGAATAACGACGAATTCACGGTCGCTACTTTGAATACCGCCACGGGAGCGAGCACGCAGGTATTCTCTCTGCCGCAAGCATCCCTGCCGGCAGACGGAGAAAATATCGAGTGGTCACCCGACAACCGCAAACTGATCATCCCCCTCGAGCAGGACGCGACGCGCGGGTATTTCATCGTGAACGTGAGCGACCAGCAGACGCTCGCTTTGCAGCCGTTCATCAAAAACGACCGTTCGCTCTACAATCCCCGCTGGGATTCGACGACCCGCAATCTCCTGTTTTATCTCTCGGGTACGACGCTCTATCGGGCCAATACCGAAGTCTCCGCGGAGCTGCCGCTGTTCATCAAGGATAAGGTCAAAGCCTACGATATCTCCGGAAGCACCATCTATTATCTGAACAATGACAACGGCATCATCTATCGGATACCCGCGAATCGCCCGGACGCCGAACCGACCCAGATCACGACCGCCCCCATCGATATAGACCCGCACGATACCTATGCGCTCGTCGTCTATGACGAGAAGCGGCTGGCTGTCAGGGCGCGCGAAACGGGAAAGCTCTGGGTGTATAACGAGATCCCCTCCGGCGACACCATTCTCAAGCCGCTTGCGGAGAGCGGAGCCAAAGGCGTGCAGTTCTCCAATGACGGGAAAAAACTCCTCTTCTTCACCGATAATGAGATGTCCGTCTATTTCATAAACGCCTGGGATGCGCAGCCTGTCCGGGAAGCGGACACGACGCTGCAGGTGGCCCGCTTTTCCAGCGTGATCAAAAATGTCCAATGGACCAAGGACTATGAGCACATCCTGTTCACCTTGGGCGGAAGCGTGAAAATCGTGGAGCTGGATAGCCGGGACCGGCGCAATATCGCAGAAATCGCGGCATTCACCTCTCCTGTCGCGCAGGCCCTCTCCCGCTTCGAAGAGAACCGTGTCTACTTCGTCAACCCGCCGAATACCCTGAGCTACATTCCCTTCCCGGTGCCGCAAACCAATATCTTCGGCTTCTAGTAATTTAGAAATGTAACATAATTCCACGGCCGTGGAATTATGTTACATTTTTTGTATTGAAAAACCCCGGAGGAAACCGGGGTTTTGAATTTTTGGTCTGGATGCTCTATAAGGTCGAAGCTAGCGTTTCGCCGCATTGCATCGCTTTGCTCTCTGAGAACGCCTCCGTTCTCAGCGGACTTCGTCCTACTCTCCGCAACGGGACAACTCCCGTTTTCCCGCCCCCTTTCCATCCCCAATGTACAAAACTAGCGTTTCGCCCACTGTGGGGCGCGACGGGCCTTCTTGAGACCCGGCTTCTTGCGTTCTACGGCACGGGAATCGCGCGTGAGGTAACCGAGCGCCTTGAGCGTCGGACGGAGCAGCAGGTCGTGCTTGATCAGACAGCGGGCAACGCCGAGCTTGATGGCATCAGCCTGGCCATTCAGTCCTCCGCCGCGCACGACGACAGAAACTGTGAAGGAGTCTTCCATACCGGATGCCTTGAGCGGCAAGAGAGCCTTCGCTTCCAATGCGGCGGTTCCGAAATATTCGCGGATCGGACGCGAATTTACGATCACCTCTTCTGCTTGCTTGCTCGGGTACAGGCGCACCTGGGCGATAGCCGTCTTGCGGCGGCCGACAGCGTACAGATAACGCACCGCCAGAGTTTCAGCAGGCACCGCGACTTTCTTTTTCGCTACGGCCTTTTTCGGGACCGCCTTGAGCTCAGCTTCCGGAGCGGCCGCTTCTTTCTTGACGGCAGCCTTCTTGGCCGCTGTTTTCTTGGGTGTCGCCTTGGTTGTTGCTTTGGTTGCCATAGTGCGTTTATTCGTGAGTCACGTGAATAACTTTCTGGTTGTGTTCGGCATTCTTGTTGATGAGCAGGCGCGTAAGCATCCGGCCGCGGAGGGCATTCTTCGGAAGCATATTGTAGACGGCCTGCCAGATCACCTTGCGGGAATCCTTCTTGACCTGATCCTTGAACACGACCGACTTGATGCCGCCCGGATACCCGCTGAAACGGTGGTAGGTCTTGGCCTCGCTTTTGTTGCCGCTGACGATGATGCCATCGGTATTGGTGATCACGACGAAATCGCCGGCATCGATATGCGGCGCATAGTCCACCTTGTGTTTGCCCATAAGCAGCTGCGCGATCTCGGTCGCCAGGCGGCCGAGGATCTTCCCTTGCGCATCGAACAGATGATACTTCCGGTCAATCATCGCTTTCTTTTTCTGAGCCATACGTTTATACAAATTCAATGATAGCCATCCGAGCGGAATCGCTCTTGCGCGCATCAAGCTTCACGACACGGGTATATCCGCTGGTGCGGCCCTCAAAACGGGCGCTGAAATCGCCGAGGAGCTTCTTGGACGCGACCATCGGGATCATCCCCTGCAATTCGCGTATAATCGCGACCCGGCGCAAGGAATCGTTGCGTCCGACTTTCGCCTTGTTGACGATCTGATCGATGAAGTTCTTCACTTCTTTCGCCTTCGCTTCGGTCGTCGTGATGCGCTCATGCAGAATCAAGCTCCCCAAAAGGGTTTTGATCAATGCTCTGCGCTGATTGCGTCCGCGACTGAGAACGCGGCCCGAGTGTCTATGCTTCATACTTCCTGCTTAATCTGAATAGAGAATTTATGCTTCTTCGGATTTCTTTTTCTTGACGGCTTTCTTGGCCGGTTTCTTCTCTTTCTCTTCTTTCTCTTCTGAGACTTCGCCCGCTTCTTCTACCAGCACGGCTTCCTTCACTTCGGCTGCTTCCCCTTCCACGGCGGTCAGAGACGAGAATTGGGAGACGAGGATAGCGACGCCTTTTTCGAACGCTTCGGTCGGAGTGATGCTGCCATCGGTCACGACTTCCAGAGTCACTTTGTCATAATCCGTCCGCTTGCCGACGCGCATATTTTCGATCTCGTAGTTCACGCGCTTGACCGGCGTATAGATGGCATCGATGGCGATGACGCCGATCTCGCGGTCTTCGCGTTCGCGCGCCTCGACCGGCACATAGCCGATGCCGTTGTCGATCTCGATCTCGATCTCAAGTTCGGTCTTCTTGTCGGTGATGGTCGCGATAAGCTGCTCAGGGTTGACGATCTCGACGCTTGACGGAGCCTTGATGGCCGCAGCCGTCACCGGTCCCTCGCCTTTGGCCTTGAGCGTGACTTTGACCGTCTCATCGCCGTGGAGCTTGAAGCGGACCTGCTTCAGGTTGAGGATGATCTGCACGACGTCTTCCATCACGCCTGCGATGGTAGAGAACTCATGAGACACGCCTTTGATCTTCACGGATTTGGCGGCGGCGCCATCGAGCGAAGAAAGCAGGACGCGACGCAGCGCGTTGCCCAGAGTCGTCCCGTAGCCCGGGTAGCATCCGAGGATCTCGAACTTGCCGGCATTTTTTCCGATAGCCGTGTACTTCGGCTGTTGCGGGGAAGTTATTGTCTGCATACCGCTTGTGTGGTTTCGGATGAACTGTCGGACCTGTTGAGTATTGACCGATCACCGGAAACGATTATGGTATTAGCGAGTTATGTGTAGGACTTTTGCTTTTGGTGCAGTTCTAGGCGCAAACGAGGAACGGAGTAAGCTGTATTCCGATACAGCGTCGAGCACCACAGGTTGCAACAACGAAATGTGCCAAAAGCAAAAGTCCTACTTGGAATAATATTCGACGACCATCTGCGCGTCTACCCGTACTCCGACATCGTCGCGGGCCGGCATCGAGAGCACCTTGCCGGTGAGCTTCTCGAGATCGAGCGCGAGCCAATGCGGGACGTCTTTCTTGTTCTGCAAGATTTCCACCTGAGTCTTGAAGAACTGCTTCTCTCTCTTGTTCTGCTTGAGGACGATCACATCGCCGACACGGACTTCGAAGGAAGGGATGTTCACGCGCTTGCCGTTCACTTCGAACATCTTGTGGCTCACGAGCTGCTTGGCCTGAGCGCGGGAAACGGCGAATCCGAGACGATAGATGACGTTGTCGAGACGGCGTTCCAGACGGGAGAGGAGCTGATCGCCAGTGATACCCGGGCTTTTGCGCACTTCATCGAAATGATGACGGAACTGGCGCTCCATCACGCCATAAAGGCGCTTGATTTTCTGTTTCATCGAAAGCTGGCGGCCGAATTCGCTTCCGCCACGCGACGGGTTATGCCCATGGATGCCAGGAGCATACGGACGGCGCACCATAGCGCATTTCGGCGACATACAGCGATCTCCCTTGAGAAAGAGTTTTTCGCCGGCGCGCCGGCAGAGCTTGCATTTGGAGTCGATATTGTTTGGCATAAAGCGGAACGTTCGTTATTCTCTGGTTCTGGTTTAAATACGGCGCGGACGGCGCGGACGGCAACCGTTATGGGGAATCGGCGTGATGTCTTTGATACCGGTCAGATTGAAACCGTTGTTGGACAAAGCGCGGATCGAAGCCTCACGGCCGGAGCCGACGCCTTTGACGAACACTTCCAATTCCTGAATGCCGTATTTCTTCACCTTTTCAGTCACATCGGCGACTACCTGGGTCGCGGCGTACGGAGTCGATTTTTTGGCGCCCTTGAAACTGAGATGACCGGAACTCGACCAGCCCAAAACGGCGCCATTCAGATCGGCGATGGAGATGATCGTATTGTTGTAGGTACACTGAATGCTCGCCCGTCCTTTCAAAACCTGCCGTTTTGATTTCTTGGCTTTCTTGGCAGCAGCGGTCTCCACCGCTTCAGCCGGTGCCGCTACCTCTTCTTCGGTTGTTTTCACTTCTTCTGACATAGGTTGGATACGCTATTGTTATGTCTTGTCGGATGACTTCTTGCGGCCGCTGCCCATAGTCTTGCGGACATTGCCCCGGACCGTGCGCGTATTGGTCTTCGTGCGCTGTCCGCGCGACGGGAGACCCTTCTGATGGCGGGTGCCGCGGTAACAGCCGATTTCCTTCAGGCGCTTGATATTGCTCTTGACCACGTGACGGAGCTCGCCTTCGACGCGGTGCTTCTTCTCGATCACCTCGCGCAGACGGCTGGCATCTTCGGCGGTGATATCTTTGGAACGCGTATCCGGATCAATCTTGAGTTCGGCGAGAATCTTCTGGCTCGTAGACAGGCCGATGCCATAAACGTAGGTCAGCGCGACCTCGATTCTTTTGTTATCTGGAATATTGATGCCGGCGATTCTGACCATACGTATTGAAACAGGAATATTGTATTATTAGCCCTGGCGCTGCTTGTGCTTGGGAGTCGAACAGATGACGAACACGGTGCCGCGGCGCCTGACGATCTGACAGTGAACACAGATTTTTTTAACGGAAGCTCTTACTTTCATATTCGAAACTCAAGAATTTTTTATACTGCTATTTGTTGCGGAGCACGATCCTGCCCTTGCTCAGATCGTACGGGCTCATCTCGAGCGTGACGCGATCTCCCGGCAAGAGACGGATATAGTGCACGCGCATCCGGCCGGAAATATGAGCCAGCACCTCGTGACCGTTATCGAGGCGAACGCGAAAGGTAGTGCTCGGAAGTGTTTCAAGCACCTCGCCTTCGACGCGGATCAATTCCTTGTTGCTTCCCATAAATTGCCTGAATATGTACCATGCATCACTCTCAGAAAAAAGGTCGTGTTGGCTTTACCAACGCAAAAAAAGAGGAGTTATATTTCCGGTAAGCAATCCTCGTTCCTGAAACTCGGCCTTTGGTTACCCTCTCTCTTCTGAGTCTATGCAGTTTTTCAAAATGTAGTTTATATTGTAGAGGAGCTTCGTATTTTTGTCAAATCCCTGGGTCCAGGGAATTACTTGCCGAAACGCCTCCCCCGAGCCGCATAATCGGCTAGCGCCTCCCGCAAGGCCACTTCATCGAAATCCGGGTAGTATGTATCGGAAAAATAGAGCTGCGTATTGGCGATATCCCACATCATAAAGCCGGCCGACAGATGCGGTTCGCCACCGGTCCGGATCAGAAGGTCCACCGGCGGCAGCTCCCGGGTCATAAGCCCGGCTTTGATCATCTCATCTGTCACATGCTCGCCGGGCTTGAGCTCTCCCGCCACCTTTTGAAAGGCCAGCCGCATCTCATCATCGCCGCTATAGGCCAAGAAAAAATTCAAGAAATACCCGTCATAGCCTTTCGTTGCCTCTATGCAATCATACAGGACCTGCTTGAGAGACGCCGGGAACTGCTCTTCCCAATGCCCGATGAAACGGATGCGCGCTTTGTCCGTGTGGATGTCCGGGCTCTGGAGCAGTTTCTTGAAATAGGTTTCATAGATACGGAGGAGCTCCCGGCTTTCCGCGAGCGGACGCTTGGTGAGATTTTCCAGAGACGATCCCCAGAACGATATTTCCCGGACACCGAGACGACGCGCCTCCCGGATCAGTTTTTCCGTGTTCTCCGCCCCGGCTTCATGACCCTGCCAGGGTTTGAGGCCGCGTTCAGCCGCCCAGCGCCTGTTGCCATCCGGAATGATGACGATATGGCGCGGGAGCTTTTCTTTTTCAATTGTCGGCACTTCCTGTTTCAGACTCATATTTTTATAGCAGTCTTTCGTTAGCTGCTGCTTGTCTTAATATTCACGTTCCATCATATATGCTGCGAGAGAAAAAAGAAAGTCGTAGACGCGCGGGTCAAGAGTGCTCCGCATCGCTTCGAGGGCCAGCTCGCCCTCTCTGATATAGGCCGTCGCCAATTGTTCCGCCCCTGCCAAAGCGCCCGTCGCCCGCATAAGCTCCCGAAACTCGCGGATATCTTCCGGGGTCAGCGCGATGCCGAGAGACAAAAGCGCCCTAATCCGCTGCTTTTGCTCCACCGTACCACCGCGGAGCGCCCGGGACACCAAGAGCGTCACTTTGCCCTCTTGGATATCGGAACCGACCGGCTTGCCGAGACGTTCCGCGCTGCCGAACACGCCGAGGATATCATCCTGAATCTGGAAGGCGATGCCTAACGGTATCGCATATGCCGAGAATCCGTCAAGGAGTTCTTGGGGCGCTCCGGCCAGGAGAGCGCCTAAGTGGAGCGGCCCCTCGACGGTGTACTTGGCCGTCTTGTTCCGGTACATCGCCAGGATCTCCTCCTCGCTCGCTTCGCCCACATATTCCATATAGACATCGCGGGCCTGCCCGATGACCGTGAAAGAAACGATGCGCTGCAGCCTCGAAAGCGCCGCGAATTTCAGTGCCGCAGGAAAATCCGCCCGGAAGATGATATCGTTGCCGAAGGCGCCCAACATATCCCCCAAGATGATCGCTATAGACCTGCCGAAGTGTTCCGTATCTTTCTCGGGGAATATTTTCTTGCCGAAATCCGCATAGTGCCGGTGCAGCGTCGCGACGCCGTGGCGCGTATCGTCCTGATCCATGATATCGTCGTGCACGAGAAGAAAGACGTGGATGTATTCGATGCTCATCGACGTCTCGAGCATCTTCTCTTCCTCCGTTCCGCCAGCGCCCAGATACCCATAATACATAAAAGCGGCGCGGAGGCGTTTGCCGCCGGCGAGCATCATCTCGCGCGCATAGCGGAGCGCATCAGCAACGAAAACGTCTTCGTTGCCCGCCTCAAGAATAGCCTTATCAAAATACGCCCCGATTTTCGGATCGAGACGCGCCTTGAAAGCCTGGAGTTCCTGCTGAATGTGCATACCTGATCATTTAACAAAATACTCGCAACATAATTGAGAGTATACCAAGAAAAAAGGGCGAGAACAAGAGAAATGCCGCTCTATTCCAAGGCCATTATATTCAAGTTCCCGCAAGAATTTTTTGGTGGTTGCTCCACCTTGTTTGAAGAAGCGCTCTCGGTTCGGAAAAAGAGCTGTGTCCCGCCGTCGATTGGGGGCGACTTTTTCCGGTCACCGAGAGCCGCTTCTGAGGCGTGGAGCAGAGACAAAAGATTGCTTGCGGGGTCTTGAATGAAAGCATCAAAATTGGAGGAACTGCTCGTAGCGGGTATAGAGCTCGTACGTGGCACGCAGATCCCTGGCATTGTACCGGGCGATATCGGCGCTCTTGCCGCTCTCGAACAGCGCCTTCACGTCATCGCCATCCACGCCCTGCGCCTTGGGACTCTCGATGCCGAACGCCCGGCACCACAGATGCAGGCTCCCCTTCTTGCGGAGCGCCCCATAGAATGTCAGCTGATCCAAGAGATCCACATGGCGCGCGTGCCCCGGCTGATAGTTGAGATAGCGATTGGCGAGCAGATTCTTCGACGGCCGGATGCCGTGGATCGCCGAACGCACCATCAAGAACGGCACATCGAATTGCCGCCCGTTGAACGTCACGAAGGTCTCGTATTTTTCCACCACTTCCCAGAAACGGATAAGCATCTCTTTCTCGGGCATCACTTCGAATTTGCACTGACCCTCTTCGAAGCCCTGCTCTTTGCCATTCGGAGACGGCTGGAAATACACCGCGCCCTTCTCGCGCTCGCCGTCATAGATACCGATCGCGACGATCTGTCCCGTGAGCGGCGAAAACCCCAGACCGTTCTTCATATCTGCCAGAGCGGCCGCGTAGTCCTCGCTGCTCTCCGTCTCGCGCTTGATCCAGCGCGTCAGCACCTCCTGGGTCGTCTCGTCCACGGCGTCGAAATCCTCCCCGACCGTCTCGATATCGAAAATAAGCGTTGGCATAGCGTTTAGCGTGATGAACGATTTTTGAAAGCCAAGAATGAGCGCACCAGCTCAGCCATATCCTTCTGCTGGATGATCGCCTCTTTATCGTGCTGCTCGGCATAGCGGGACAGAGCCGCGCTTCCTTCCGCGCTGGTATACCAGCGTTCGAATTCCTGCCCGTACGTTGCGACCGTTTTCCTTCGTTCCGCTTCCGGCACATCTTTTTCATCGGTATGCCGGTTACGGTAGTCGAGGTCGGCGAAATAGACTTGCACGAAGTTCTTGGCCAACGTGACTTTTTCTTCTGGACCTGCCTCATCCTCCGGCAGCGGAGGGCTTTGAAGCGGGTATTCGTACATATTCCCCATAACGATACAATGCTCTGATTTCCCTTAGTATAACATAAAAATGGTAGCCCCAAGGGGAGTCCTTTTTGCTCCGACAAAAAGCCTGGGAGCTACACACAGAAAGCTACGCTCGCTCGCTTTCTACTCGCGCCCTTCGATTCCCCTTGGATAAAAATACCAACAAAAAAACACCGCTCTTTACAGAGGGTGTTTTTTGTTGGTACATGTAGCCCCAAGGGGAATCGAACCCCTATTTTCAGGATGAGAACCTGATGTCCTAACCGTTAGACGATGGGGCCAACCTTGCAGGGGCGGTAGGAATCGAACCTACGCTAGCGCTTTTGGAGAGCGCTGTACTGCCACTATACGACACCCCCGAAATTTATACGCAGTACCTTTGTTCTATCATTTCTCTATATAATATGACAAGTTCCTTTTGAACGGATGCGCTATTGTAACGTACGCTCACACATCCCTGATATCCCTCTCGGATATTTTTTTGTCCATTGGGCTTCTGATATGTTTTAGAAAATTGCTCACTAGGAATACCTGTAATCTCTGACCAAAACTTCTTTTGTTTCTTCTCATCATGATACTGGTGTAGATGCATCAATACACGGAATTTTTTTTCATTCACTTCAAAAGCAAGCCGGAACAAATGCAGAAAAAAAGTGATAAGTGCTGGGTCAGAGTTGATAAAAGCCATCCTCCCCGTCTCGTTCTTCGATCCCTCACATCCATACAAAAGTGCACAAAATCCCTTTGCCTGCTCTTTAGAAAAAGGAGTTACCCTAAGATACCGGGTTACTGAGTCGCGAATATCTCTCACATTCTCTATCGACTTTTCAATCTGCCTGGCATTCCCCCTCTTCCTCCCATTCTGCTTTTTTTCTTCTAGGGTTTTGAGAGCTGAGGAAGAAAGTTTCACATTGCGCAACCAAAGACTCGCGGTACTCTTAGAAACTTTCAGTCTATCGCTAATTTCTTTCAAAGAGCTCCCTCGCTTCCTTAAAATGATTGCTTTTTCTTTCACTCCTACCGCTATCATAAGACGATGAATATTGGTTATAAAACCACATTCATTATACCACACAAAACCGAGAACTTATTTGCTCTCGGTGTGGGTCACGTTCTTCTTGCAGAATCGGCAATATTTGCTGAGTGCGAGCTTCTCCTTCACTTTTTTCTTGTTGCGCTTGGTGTAATGCGTGATCCGGCCGCACGAAGAGCATTTCAATTTCACCAAAGTATCCTTGATCTGTCCCATACCTCTCTCGATTATTCGTTGTTTACAAAGCTTTTCCACTGTACGTGAAAATACCCTATTCGTCAACCACCGTCGCTCGCGAGCGACGTGGTCAATACAGTGAGCCCACGAGCAGATTTCCCTCCATAGGCGGGCAGGGAACTGTTGACCTATTCCTTACCCCGCCGACGCCAAGACTGTGGCGGGCAGGCATGGATTGCTCTATTCACCCCGTCACCTTTGAGCCGATGACCAGATTCGAACTGGTGACCTATTCCTTACCATGGAATTGCTCTACCAACTGAGCTACATCGGCAAAGGTGATGGGGCCAACTGAGCTACGTGGGCAGGGATTCCTCCTCGCTCCGACTCGGCACGACTTTTCCATTATAAAGATTTTCACTGAAAAGTCCAGAAACAGAGGGATTCCTCCTCGCTCCGCCCTTCGAATCCCTCCCTGCCCAAACAAAAACAGCTCTCATACGAGAGCTGTTTTTGTTTTTGTGGGCAGGGAGGGATTCGAACCCCCGAAGACCGAAGTCGCCTGATTTACAGTCAGGTGTGATAGACCACTCCACCACCTACCCATTTCTGTGCTTGTCCTCTGAGCCACCTCTCGGATTCGAACCGAGGACCCACAGTTTACAAAACTGTTGCTCTAACCAGCTGAGCTAAGGTGGCCTAGCATCATTATACCCCCTGCGAGACGATCTTCTCCAAGCGGCGGATCTTGATCCTCACCATACGGTGCGCCGGGCTCAGCTTGAGTACCTGGCGATAGCATTCTTTGGCATCCCTGATGTTGCCGATTTCCAGATAATAATCCCCGAGACCTTCGTATGCCACAAAGTCTTTCGGGTTGACGGCGATGCGCGCGATCAGGTTTTCTTCGCGAGCAATCTCTGCTTGCGTCCTCTGGCGCGGCGTTTCCGGGTGGGCTGCCGTTTCGCTCACCATCGGCCGCAACACGACCTCTGACTGATCCATCGCTGCCTCAGGAAACGTCCTGGTGACAGGCTGCGGCACTTCATCGGCCATCCGTGGCGGAACTGCTTGCGGCGCTTCCGGAGCGATTCCCGTCAGGCCGCTTTTTGTGCCAGCGAGTTGACGGAAAAATCCCCTCTCCCGGGTTACGGGCGCCTGCTCTGAAATAGGCAGTGCTTCCGCCGATTCTGCCGCCGAAGGTTTTTCTTTGAAAGAACGCTGGCGTTCCTTGAGCGACTGCGTCAGGTTATGCAGCGCATTGTGCAGCTGAAGCGACACGACCTTGAAACGGTAGGCGGTTTTTTCCAACAGACGGAGTGCGAAGGTCTTGGTACGCAGGAAAGATATCTGTTCCACCGCTTCTTCTCCCAATTGGAGGGCTTTTTCGGCAATAAGAGGATTAGCTCCCTTGCGAGAAAGATACCACAACACGAGCGACAGGCTCGCGATCACGATAATGGGCGGGATAATGAGATACCACATTTCACTTGCAGGCGATAGCCCGATTTATATGCTTCCTCCAGGCTGAACCGGAAGAAGGATGATTACATTTCGTAACGCACGAAACTGCCGACATTGATGTTTTCTCCGATCTTGTGGATCTTTTCCGTGATCAGTTCTCCGACTGTCTTGCTCGGATCCTTGACGTAGGCTTGGGTCAAAAGCGAAATGTCGCCGCGGAATTTCTCTTCTTTGCCTGATATGATCTTGTCTATCATTTCCGCCGGCTTGCCTTCGTTTGCGAGCTGCTCGCGCCATAGGCCGCGTTCCTGTTCGAGCACTGTCTCCGGCACATCCTCAGGCTTCACATACTCCGGCGCGGCGGCGGCGATATGGATCGCGATGTCGCGGCCGAGTTCGCGGAACTCTTCGTTGCGAGCCACGAAATCCGTCTCGCAGTAGAGCTTCACCAGAACGGCGATGTGATCGTCGGAATGAACATACGCGGCGATCACGCCTTCGCGCGCCTCGCGGCCGCCTTTCTTCTCTGCCTTGGCCTGTCCGCGCTTGCGGAGGATTTCGATCGCTTTCGTCTCATCTCCGGCCGCTTCATCCAGGGCCTTCTTCACTTCTACGACTCCGGCACCCGTTTTTTCCCGCAGTGCCTTGACTTGTTCCATCGAGCTCATATTTGTTTGATCGCTGCTTATTGCTTATGCCTTGACGACAGCCTTTTCGGCAGCCGCTTTTTCTTTCACTGCGAGGATCGTCTTGCCCAGATATCCCAAAAGGAGCCGCAGAGAGGAGAGCGCATCGTCATTGCCTGGGATCGGATAATCGACGAAGCTCGGGTCGGTATTCGTGTCCGTGACACCGATGACCGGAATGCGCATTTTTCTGGCTTCATTGATGACGAGTGTCGCTTCTTTGACATCGGCTATCACGATGACGCCCGGCAGCTGTTCCATATGCTTGATGCCGCCGACTTTTTTCTCGAGTTTTTCCAGCTCTTCGTTCTTCTTGGCCTGCTCGAATTTGGTGTACTTCTTGAATTCGCCCTGGCTGAATTGGTCATGGGTTTCGTTGAGATATTTGGCGCGCGAACGGATACAGGAGAAGTTCGTCAGCGTTCCGCCGAGCCAGCGATCGATGACGTAAGACTCGCCGAGACGATTCGCGAGCGATTGCACCGTGTCATGCGTCTGCTTCTTCATACCGACGAAGAGGATCGGCTTGCCGGTCTTGGCCACCTCGGCCAGGAACTTGGCAGCTACTTCCAATTTCTCGGATGTCTTCTGAAGATCAACGATGTTGATATTCTTGCGCGTCGTGTAGATATACTCATCCATTTTCGGATGACGACGAGACTTCAGATGGCCGAAGTGCACGCCGGCCTTGAGCAGCCCCTCGAGACTGGCATCGAGTTTCGCAAAATCAAAGAGCGCGAAATAACTTCCGCCCATTTCCGCCTGCAGCGCCTTTTGCGGGGCGGCCGCATCGGCTGCTGCCGTGGTCGTTTCCGACATAGTGTTGCTTCCTTATTGGATTATTCACCCGCTTTTGGCAGGTCACCTACTTTCCCTTATACAAGCCCTGAAAGCGCTGCAAGAGCAGGCCAGGAACGGGCTCATCGGCAAAGTATGTCTGATTTTTTGTGCTCTCTCGCTCTGAGAGGACGCACAGGGAAAATACAGTGATAATCGTAGCAGAAGCAGCTCAGTCTGGCAAGTCTGCCTCATTTGGGCGAATGGAGGGCTTGCCAATTTCCCGACGCTCTGCTAGAATCAATCGTACGTTACTTCCGTTAAAACGTTGTGACCTCTCATATATCTATGAAACCGAGCATCCACCCGACTTATTTCACAGAAGCCACCATCGCCTGCGCCTGCGGAGCGACTCTTCAGACCGGCTCGACCGTAGAAAAGATGCACACGGAAATCTGTTCCCAGTGTCATCCGTTCTATACCGGCAAGAAGAAATTCATCGATACGACCGGACGCGTCGATCGCTTCAAGAAACTGGCCCAGAAATCCGAAGCCAAGCAGGTCTCCCGCCTCAAGATAACCAAGGCCAAGACCGCAGCTGCGGAAGCCGAAGCCAAAACAACGAAGAAGGCGGCCAGTAAGTAGCGCGTTTCCAGCGTTTGCTTTTTGGCTGCAAATTCCCGTTCACACGTCTCATCAAAGCAAACGCTCTGAATCCCATCCGCCCCTTGGCAGACAGGGATTTTTGTTTCTTGTGGCTATTCGTGTTAGTCTCTCAATAAATAGACCCCTATAACTATGCAAGGCCTCCTCACGGACATCGAGCGCGAATATCAGGAAGTGACGGCTCTCTTGAGCTCCCCTGAAACCGCGCGCGATTCCAAACAATTCGCGACGCTCGGCAGGCGGAAAAATGAGCTGGATACCCTGATGGAACGTATCGAGCGCCTGCACGCTGTCGAAAAAAGCATGCGCGACAATGCCTCGCTCACGCGCGCCGAAGACAGCGATGCGGAACTGAAATCCCTGGCTATGGAAGAGAATATCGTCTTGGCCGAAGAAAAGAAGCTGCTGGAAGAAGAGCTGAAACAGCTCCTCCTGCCCAAGGACCCGTCGGACAGCAAAGATATCATCGTCGAGATCCGCGGCGGCGCGGGCGGCGACGAATCCAGCCTGTTCGCGGCGGAACTGTTCCGGATGTATTCGCACTATGCCGAAAAGCAGGGCTGGCGCATCGAGATGCTCCATTCCAACCAGACGGAAGTGGGCGGATTCAAGGAAGCGGTGTTCGAAATCAACCGCGGATCAGCGGCGCTGCCGGTCTATCAGAAAATGAAATATGAGTCCGGCGTCCACCGCGTGCAGCGCGTACCGGAAACAGAGAAAATGGGGCGCGTCCACACGTCCACGGCAACGGTCGTGGTCTTGCCGCAGGTCGAAGAGGTGGAAATCACCGTCAATCCTGCCGATCTGCGCATCGATACCTTCTGCTCTTCCGGCCCGGGCGGACAGTCCGTGAACACGACCTACAGCGCGGTGCGCATCACCCACATCCCGAGCGGATTGGTCGTGTCCTGCCAGGATGAGAAATCGCAGATCAAAAACAAGGAAAAGGCGCTGAAAGTGCTCCGCTCGCGCCTCTACCAGCTCGAGGAAGACCGCCAGGCCAAAGAGCTCGGCGCCGCCCGCAAGAGCCAGGTCGGCACCGGAGACCGGAGCGAGAAGATCCGCACCTACAACTTCCCGCAGGATCGCATCACCGACCACCGCATCAAGATGTCGTGGAGCAATATCCCGCAGATTTTGAGCGGCAATCTCGACCAGATCATCCTCGCCCTCGAAGCAGAAGACATCCGCCGCAAGCTGGAAAGACAGTCAACAGATAGCAGTCAGCAGACAACGTCCAACAATTAACAAAAAGTCGAAGATAAGCGCTCTCAGCTGTTTTTTGTTACCTGTTATTTGTTAATTGATTATTGTATGACTGTCCAAGAACTCCAAAAGCTTTTCCTTCCGAAGCTTGCTCCGGAAGATTTTTTTATCCTGCTCGCGGAGGCGACGCGCAAGGAGAAAACATTCCTCCTCGCCCATCCGGAATATGAGCTCGATGCCGCTCCCGCAGCGTTGGCGGAGGAGTTTTTCGCCCGGCGCCTCAAGCACGAACCGGTCGCCTCTATCGTTGGACACAAGGCATTCTATGGCTGCGATTTCCTCGTGACTCCGGATACGCTCATCCCCCGCCCGGAAACGGAACTCATTGTCGAGCATATCCTCGAAAGCATCCCGGCGAAACAGGAGCGGCCGCTCGACATCCTCGACATCGGCACCGGCAGCGGCTGCATCGCCATCAGTCTCGCCGCCACCCTGGCCGAAAGACAGCCGGGGAGCCTTGCGGCTATCCGATTTTTCGCTACGGATATTTCCGAAGCCGCGCTGGCTATCGCGCGAAAAAATGCCGAGCGGCATAGCGTCGGCGACACTATCACATTTCTCGCAGGCGATCTGCTGGCGCCGTATCTGTCCTCTCTGGAAAAAAATCGCGCTATCATCATCGCGGCGAACCTCCCCTATCTCTCGCGCGACATCTACGACAACGCCCCGCAGGATGTGCGCGGTTTCGAGCCGGAGAGCGCCCTCGTAAGCGGCGAGCAGGGATTGGATCACTACTATCGCCTCCTTCGAAACGTACGAGACGTTCTCCATCCGGCGCACACGGTGACCCTCTTCCTGGAAATCAGCCCCGAACAAGACGCGGAGCTGGAGCGCTATGCGATGAGCCTGTTTCCTGACGCATTGCTGACAATCCACGCTGATTTGGCAGGCAAAAAACGCTTGGCAGAGATACGCTTGAGAGCCTGATAAAAGCAAAAAACGCCCCACAAACACAAAACCCCGATTTACGGGGTTTTTGTGCGTTTTTTTGAACCAAAAGAACCGAAGAATGCGAACTAGGCTCGCTTCTTGCTACCTTTCTTCTTTGTAGCTTTCTTCTTGGTTACCTTCTTTGCGGCCTTCCGCTTGGTTGTCTTCTTCGCTGCTTTTTTCTTGGCTGCCATAATACTCACCTCCTTCTATACCGTCTCTCCTATCTGATGCGACATACGTTATATGGAGCAACGAGCAGAAGAGAGGGATTAGTTTTTTTATTTTACACGACAAATATTTTTATTTTCTTTGTGCGTGGTACGGAAAATATTTCCTGTACATTTTTATTATACTCTTTTTTCGCAAAAAGAGAAGAGAAAAAAATACCTGTCAAGAGTATGCAAGCAAAAAAATTTATGAATCATAAATAAGAATCCGTCAAGACATCGCAATCATGCTCTCGTTTTGCCGACAAAAAAATTATTCCTGCTTCTGAATACGTAGAATGACAAAAAAACAAGCTTATCAATCATTCGATACTTTTCTGCGCTCGCTGCGGCAGAACAAAAATAATTTCCTTATTTCAGAATCTGCCGACAAGGATACGCTTGCTGAATATCGCTCTTCATTCTTGACCCGCGATACCCGCCGCACTGCCCGAAGCTTCGGAAAAAAGGAGTTCTTCTATAAAAAATTTCCCTTTATCACGCCAAAAATAGGCGATTTTGTCCAGTTGACAGCCATTTTGCAACGACGTAGTATGAAAAGGCAGGAGGTCGATATGGCTTATCGATGACATAAAAAGATAGCCCTGATAAGCCAAACCAGGCTTCAACGCAAGCGGTACTTTCCAAACTTTAACCTAAGCTAGAAAGAGAGGTGTACACTATGGAACAACAAGACCCGATGTTCGAAGAATCTTCTGCCAACCAAGCCAAAGCCTGGGTTCAGGAAAATCTCCGTATCATTGTCAGCGTGTTCATTGTCGCTGCGATCGCTCTGGGTATCTATTCATACTCGCAGCGCACGCAAACCGTCTCGGAGGAAGGCGCGAATACCCTGCTCGAAACGAAGGGCGGCGAAGAAGGCGCGGCTCAGACCGGCGATGTTCAATCGCAAGACGCGGTCAAAGCGGACGTGAAGACAGGCGTCGCAGTGACACCGGAACTCAGCCGCGAAACCGAAACCTCCTTTGTCGAACAAGCTGAACGCGGAAACGGCTCGACGCACTTGGCGCGCCGCGCACTCGCTCACTACCTCGAGAAAAACCCGGATTCATCCCTGACTGCTGAGCACAAGATCTACATCGAAGACTACCTTCGCAAGAATGTCAGTTTCCGAGGCGCCGTAACGACCAAGACATCCATCGAATTCTCCAAAGATCTCATCAAGCAAAGCATCGATAAATCCAAGACATTGAATGACAGGCAATTGCAGAACCTGAAGAAATACTCTGCCCGCGTCAGCGCTTATCGCTAAACGCGCACCGCACTCCAGAAGAACCGTTCTTTCTCTCAATCTGAAATCACATACAGACCCCGCAACGGCGGGGTTTTTATGTTATCTGGAAATTTCATTCAGATGAAAACTTCACCCGCTCCCCGATCTCCGCTTTCGCCATACCAGCATTGAATTCGATGACACGATCAGCCGAAATTCCCGACTCCAGAATACCGGAAAAGTCGGGCGATACATTCTCCGCGACGAACACGACCGTATCGCCGGCAAGCCAGACGATATCGAGCGGGAAGCGCATACCCTTCATCCAAAACGCATAGTGTCCCGGGTATTCGAACACGAACAGCATCGCGCATCCAGCACAGAGACTGTCTCGGCTGCTCAAACCCTGCTCGCGCGCCTTCTCTGTCGCGGCTACTTCCAGCGCGAAACGCCTGCCGCTGATCTCCACTGCGGTCGGCACAGTCACTGCAGACGGCGCCGCTCGGTACCACAGCCATAAGGAGACGCCGAGAACGAAAAGGGCTATCAGCCCGGAGATCGCCTGCACTGCGAATGGCACCGATCGGAAAAGCATATGGTCACAGTTTCACTGAAAGACGCGTCTTCCGATCCACGAACAAGAGCAGGGAGAAGACGATACTGAGTATCAGAAGCAGAGCGGCCAGCTTGCCCAACGCCTGAGTATTCAAAGCGATGAGAGCGATGAGAGCGGTCACGCCGAAAAAAAACCAGGCGATGCGGCGCTCGGACCAGCCCAGCTCGAGGAGCTTATAGTGGAGATGACGCTTGTCGGGACGGAAGACGGAGTGCCCCTCTCGCAAGCGCTCGAGAATCACGAACAGAGCGTCCGCGATAGGGAGCGCCAACACCAGGAGCGCGGTCGCGATCTTGGTACCGGCGATCACCGCGAGGACGGCGATAAGAAAGCCTAGAAACATCGAGCCGACCGTCCCCGCCAGAATACGGGCCGGATATATATTGAAGAATAAGAATCCGGCAGCCACGCCGGCTCCGATCACCGCGAGAATGGCGATGGGCGGCTGAAAAACTTCCGGCTTCAGGCTCAAAAAAAAGATCGTGACAAACGTGATGAGCGAGACCCCTCCGCACAGCCCATCGACGCCGTCCAGCCAATTCATAGCGTTCATCACCAGAAAAACCCACAGAAACAGCACGAGAAACCCGGGCAGCACGAAATCGCTGTATGGGAAAACCCATATCCCTCCGAAGGGATTGGTAATCGACGTGATGCGCATCCCGAAAATGAAAATGAGCGTGGTCAACGCAACCTGGAAAAAGACTTGGATTTTCCATCCAAGCTCTTGCAAATCGTCCCACAGACCGAACACGAGAATCAACCCGGTGCCGAACAAGAGACCATACAATGCCTCCGTCAGCACCAGATGCGTATCGAAAAACAAGACAAAAGCAAAGGCGGCAAGCATCGCTACGCCGCCCAAACGGGAAAGAGACCGTTTGTGGCTGTGCCGCTTATCAGACCGCCACACTGCGCGCTGGAAAAGCGGGGTGAGCAGAAAGAGCAGGATCAGTCCCGCCGTCAGAGCAAAGGCTGTCAGAAACGGCGTGAGGAAAAGCTCGGTATACATACGTGTCTATTGGTCAGAAATCTGTTTTCGCACAGTCAATAGTTGATGAAGGCGATGCTCGCGCTCGCGATCAGGATACCGAGATTGAGCAGCCAGGCTCCGAAAAGCATCAGATAGGCGGCAATCCGCTCGGCATTGCCATACAAACGCTCCGAGAACCACAGATGTCCCGCCAGAAAAAGCAGTCCGGCGATAGGCAAAATGAACGTCTGCCACCAGATCCCCTGGATCTCGACGCCGAAATAGACATTGTAATGAAGCACCAGAAGAGTATCGGTAGGACGGATGAAGTAGCCGAGCACTCCGAAGCTGGCACCGATGAAGAGGACATTCGCGCCAAGAAGCGTGCGCACAATCGTATTCTTGAAAAAAGACACATCTTTTTCCGATTGCGCGATATCGGCATCCCAGCCGACCGCATACGTGTTTGCATCATTCAGCATACGATCATCATAATAGCTTCGGCTCTTCCGAAGCCGGAGACTGGTCCGCCTCGCTGTGCTCCACGCCGAGACGGGCGTGCTCCAGCTGATTCGTGACCTTATACAGGCGCTTTTCGGCATCATCGTATTTCTTGCTGGCGCTGCCGATATGTTTGCCGAGCACATCGAATTCCTGTTCGAATTTTTCGTGTTCCCGCGCCAGTTTTTCCAATTGCCCCATAATCTCCTTGGCGCGTTTCTCGATCTGAAGCCCCTGCAGGCCGAACAGGATCGTCCGCATATACGCGTAGAAAGAGTTCGGCGAGACCGGCATAATGCGCTTGCGGGTCAGGTAATCGAGCAGCCCCTGCTCATCGTCATCCTTGATGATGATCTCGTAATACACGTTCTCCGCCGGGATATACATCAGCGCGAAATCAAGCGTCCCCTCCTCGGGCACGATGTATTTGCCGGCGATCGCGTCCACGTGCTTTTTCACATCGGTATAGAACTGCTTGCGCGCCGCGCGCTTCTCATCATCGGTTTTCGCAGAAATGATCCGCTTGAAATTCTCCAATGGGAATTTGGAATCGACGCTCACCATCCCGCCCTTCAGTTTGATGATGGCATCCACCGCTTCGCCGCTCTTGAAAGCATACTGCAGGACGAAGTTTTCCTTGGGCAGCATCTGCGAGAGGAGATCCTGCAGCATCAGCTCGCCGAAACCGCCGCGGATTTTCGGGGCTTTCAGGATTTCCTGCAGCGACGCCACTTCCTTGCCGACTTCGAGGATCTTGTCGCTCGACTGGCGCATCTGCTCGAGGCTCTTCTGCACATCGGCATAGGAGCGCGCCGCCCCGTCAAGGCGCTCGTCGAGGCGCTTGCCGTTGTCGGCCAAGCGGTTATCGAGGGTGTGCTGGAAATTGGCGAGCTGCTGGTTGAATGTATTGGCCACCGAGTGCAGCTGCTCATCGAAGCGCCGGCTGATAGTCTCCATCTCTGCTTTGCTATCCTGCGCAGCCGGCAGACGGCCACGCAAAGAAAAAACCAGCCACAAAACGAGACTGGCCACTGCGAACAAAAGAATGATCATTATCCATGATGCCATACGCGATTTCTTTTAAGGAAAAGGTTGCCAGGCACACAAGGCTTATTTCTTCAGACCGGCGATAAAGCGCTTCAGTTCAGGCACCTTGTTGGTCACCTCTTCGTAGGGCGCTTCGAGAAACTCGATGAAGAACCGGTCGAGCATATTCAGGCGATAATGCAGCTCCTCGCTGTTCATCAGTACGAACCGGATCTCCTTGCCGACCTCCGCCTCCAGGTGCGCTATGGCGTGCTTCAGTTTCGTCCGATTGACATTGTTCACCACGAGAATCATATCCACCTTGCTCTTCGGATAGTTGAGAAACAGGCCGCTGATGAGGATGAGCTTGGCCTCGCCGACTATCTTCAGCTTGCGGAATACCTGCGACTGAGCGTGCACATTCAATTTCGATACCAGGCTTTTCAGCTCCGTATAAAAAGGGAATTCTTCATTGACGATGAAGTGTTTTTTCCCTTTGCGCGACCGCTCGAAAATAAACTTCATCTTGACCAAGCGCACCAACTCACGGGCGGCATCGGCTCTCGGAATCAGGGTTTTTTCTACGACTTCAGCAGTGGCGAACTCCATCCCCGGATTGAGAAGGAAAAAGCGAATGAGACGGGCGCGCGCTTTCGATCCGAACAATGTGTCAAACAGGACAAGCGACATAGGATTACAGACATTACTCAAATATACCGAAGATACCGAAATCTTTCTTTCCGCAGTATACGGAAAAGGGCCGGAAAAGTCAAAAGCCGTCTTCCCGGCCAGAAAGAACCTGCCAAAACCGGCGATTGCTCCGAAAAAAGCTTGAATATGGTATACTGCGAGAGTATGTTAGAGAAAAAACGCCCAGAAAAAATCAAGCCCGCGCTCGAATTGGATAAAGCCGTGACGGAAATCCTCGTCGCCAACGGACGCTCTGTCGAGCCATTTATCAAGGTCTTCCAGTACAGCGGCGAAAATGTCACCAAGAGCTCGCTCGGCACCTTGGTCGGCATATTCGATATTGCCGAACGGAGCGAGGAATCGGCTTACATCGTGAATTTCCTCGCTTCCGTCGCCAAGAAAGAATATTTCAATAACCCGAGGCGCGGCGCCATCGAAAGCTTCGAAGCCGCCCTCCACAAGATCAATCTCGCGCTCGCCGAGCTCGTCAAGCACGGCAATATCGCCTGGCTCGGGAAACTCCACGGCGCCCTGTGCGTCCTGGAAAAAAACAATCTCCATTTTTCCGTGACTGGCGATGCGCAGATACTCTTGCTCCGCAACGGGAATTTCTCGGAAATAAGCGCTGGGCTCGCTTCGGAAGAATCGTCGCTTCATCCCATCAAGACATTCGTCGAAGTTTCCAGCGGGCGGATGATGCTCGCGGACAAGATCCTCCTGACCTCGCCGGAACTCTTCACGCTGTTCTCGCTCGAAGATCTGAGCAAGAACGCTCTCCGGATGGACGATGAGCGTTTCGCACAATTTCTCCGCACCGCCCTCATCAATGAGCTCGATATGGCCGGCACATTCATCATCGATGTACAAGAAGGCCAGCCGCCCGTCCGGGCGCCGCACAGACCAGAGGTTCCGGCCGAGGAAACCGTTCACAATGTCTTCAGCCAACAGGCCTTCGCACCGCCTGCCAAAATGCAAGATGCCGTACCTCAAGAGCAGGAATACCAGCCTCAGGCCCCCGCTCCTTCCGAATACGTCGATTCCAAGACAGGCCATATCTATGTCCAGGGAGACACGCCCGGTATGCCGCCGGTGCACCCTCTCCTGGAACGTGGGTGGCTTGTGCTGCAGGAGCTGGGACATACATTCGGATCATTCCTCAGCTCCCAGGGCAAGCTCCTCCGCAAGGGAAGAAAGCAGAGCTTCATATTTTTCGATGCCCTCGCCAGAAAGAGCGGTGTCGTTGCCAGAAAAACCGCTCGCTTCCTGCGCAAACAAGGACGCCAGAGCCTTGCCGCTATACGCACCCAAGCATCCTCTCTCCAAGCATCGCGCACACCGGAAAAGCAGCCCGTCATCGCAACTATCGGCGAGCGACGGATGCCTCAATCCTCGCCCATAGCAGTCACAGCGATTCCGCATCCGGACGCCCTGCCGACAGAGAACCGGCGTTCACAGCCAGCGCCGGGGCTTCCCAGCAACCAAGAGGAAACTATCGATATCCCGCCCTTTATGCGAGAGAAGTTGTCGGCTTTCTACCAGAAAAACGGCGTCCCGAAACCGCTCGTACCCGCCCGTACCGCTTCAACCGATACTGCTCCGACGTACGCCCGGTCCCTCCAGTATTCTCTGCGGCAGACACTAGAGGCTCTATCCTCCAGTCTTTCCGCGCTCAAAGGCCGGAGTCAGGGTATCCGCCCGCTCCAGGAGCGTCTGCGCCCTCTCTCGCAAAATAAAAAGGCTGTCATCGGAGTGATTTTCGGCGGCTTGTTCATTATCGGCATCATCGGCATAGGCGCGTTCATACTCACACGCGGGGCGAACACTACCCCGGCACAAGATATCGCTGTGACAACTCTCCCCGAACCGCCCGCTCTGCCGCCGGCCGACGAACCGGAGGCGCGCTCAGCATCAGGCACGCCGGTCACAAGCTTCGAACAGCCGGTCATTTCTCTCGTGTCCTCCAGAGGCCGCCTCTTGGCGCTGACGGAAGGGAGCATCATCGATATCGAAACGAAACAAGCGACGCCTCTGCCTGCCCGCCTCGGCAAAGCGGCGATGGCGGCCGCGATGGATGATCTGAGCGCGGTATTCATTCTCGGAGCGAACGCTACTATCACCACCTACTATCCGGGCACCCATACGTTCGTCGACAATGCCTTCCCCCTGCCGATCGGCACGCATATCGACTCCCTCGGCACCTTCCTCACCTATCTTTACGTCCTGGATGCGAAACAAAGCATTATCTGGCGCTTCCCGCGAGCGGAGGGCGGCTTCGGAGCGCCGCTTTCTTGGCTCAAAGAGCGCGTCACCCTTGACGGACAGGCGCAGATGCTCGTCACAGAAAAAATCTTCATCCACTCGGGAGATGCCATCCTCGCATTCTTCAAGGGCAAGAAAACCGCCTTCGAGGCCGTGGGGACCAAGACGCCTCTTGCCATCGCGGCGCTCGCCGGAACCGAGGACAGCTCCGTCCTGTTCGTACTCGACACCGCGAACAAACGCATCGTGAAGCTGGATGCGGATGGCCGGCTCGTCGCTCAATACTTTTCAGAACAGCTCTCAGGAGCCGTCCATCTCACCCTCTCGGCCGATGGCAAAACCCTCTACACCGTTTCGCAAAACTCCCTTCTCTCTTTTCCGGTGCAGTAATATAACCGCTAGAAAACAAAAAAATACTCTGATCGTGTAATCAGAGTATTTTTGTTTCTCCAGTGAGCCGATTCTTTAACTCCAATTATGATTATCTCACACGCGCCGCGGCGTATATAGCGCGCTTGCGAACCGATATCAATACCAGTAAACAACTACGAAGCCTGTTCCTCCGGCGCCACCAACTGCCGGAGTAAAACTGCCTGCGCCACTTCCGCCGCCGCCCCTTATGCCAGCGGGGCTTGTCCCGGCATTGGGTCCATATGCTGGACCGCCACCGCCAAAATATGCATTTCCGCCACCGCCACCCATATACCCTCCTTGACCACCAGCCCCTGATCCGCCTGCAAAATTTAAATCTCCGCCTGTTGCTGAACCGCCAGCCCCGCCTGAACCTCCTGATGCGTTCAGATAGCCTGTAAGAGTACTTGCGCCTCCAGCTCCTCCTGATGCCGCCCCGCCTGCACCGATTGAACCCGAGAGAGAATTTACGGAAGAGACGTCTATAATTTTTTCTGCATACCCTCCTGCACCGCCGCCAGCTCCACCATAATTTCCACCAGTGGAATTCCTTCCTGCAGCGCCGCCGCCTTGCAATTGCACATGCGCCTTGGTTGCACCATTTGGCTTAGCGAATGAAAATGCCCCGCTAGTAAATTGGGCATCAAGCTTCAGTGGGCTACCGCCCCCGCTGCTGCCTGTGCCCGTCCCCCAACTCGCATTCCCGATCGCATCCGAAGTAAGCACCTTGCCAATACCCGCTCCCGTAGGCAGAACTACGCTTCCATCAACCCTCAGTCCGCCATTCAGCCACAGTCCCCCATTTTTAATCTGAGTGCCTGCGCCCGTAGTGATCGGTCCTGCCACGTTGCCCGCTGGCGGCGCGGAAACTGGCGCGGTCCAGGCTTGGACGAATTGGATAGAGAGCCCGACGATGAGCCCGAGTGAGACCACGCGGAGCCAATACGTGAAGTTGCGGAGGAATGCAAATGAGACTGTAAGGGGCATAGGTGCTTTTTTAATTTTTAGGTATCAGTTTTGCTGATTGTTTTCTTGCTGTCAGTATACCCCCCCCGAAGCTTTCTGGCAAAGACAAGTATCTCGGGATAAAGGCTGTTTACTTCGCCTCAGCCAACTGGATGCGGCTCATAATCTCACGATTGACGATAGCGGCGTCGCGGCCATAGCGCAGGCGCGAGAGCTCTTTGAGGGCATTGGCGACTTCCTGGCTGCCGTGGGTCGGCGGATACGTTTTCATATTAAACGGCTTGGTCAGCTCGTTGTTCATAAGTAAGCGCGTGAAACAATTGTAGTTGTCGACGTTCATCAGGTCGCTCGCCGTAAACACCGGCGCGAACTGCTTCTCGAGAAACTCAGCATCCTCCGGCCCCACACGGAACGCGGTCAACGATCCGACATTGCCGAAGACCGCTTTGGAGATCTCTTCCTTGAGCTGCGCGATGAACTGGTGCGCCAGCACGAGCACCAGGCGGTACTTGCGCGCTTCGGACAATATCTGCGCGATGGAGGTGGTGGTCACATTCTGAAACTCGTCAAGATACAGATAGAAATCCTTGCGTTCCTCCTCCGGCACATCCACGCGCGAGAGCGCCGCCATCAGGATCTTGCCGACGATCACCATCCCGAGCAGGCGGGCGTTGATCTCGCCGATCTTGCCTTTGGAGAGATTCACCAGAAGAATCTTGTTCGTATCCATTATCTCGCGGAAGTTGATGGCGCTCTTCTGCTGCGCGATGATCGGCCGCATCATATCGTTGGATATGAAGGTCGTGAGCTTGGAGGTGATGTACGGGACCATATTGGCGAGCGCCGCTTCGCCGCCGGCCTTTTCCGCCTCTTTCAGCCAGAAATCCCGCACGATCGGATTGGCGCAGTGCGCGAGCTTGTAGCGCCGGAACTCCTCGTCCGCCAGCACCTTGGGAATCTCCATAAGCGTCGAGCCGCTCTCCGGATGCTCCATAATGAGGAGCATCGCGTTGCGCATATACTGCTCGAACATCGGCCCGCCGGTCGCCTTCATATCATAGAGCTGATCGAAGATGCCGATCATCTCGTTGATGACGAAGGTCTTCTGCTCCGGATGCGCCGGATCGTACTCGAGCATATTGATGCCGATCGGACGCGCGACATCCGCCGGATCGAAGATGATGACGTCTTCCGCGCGCTCCTTGGGAATGGCGGTCAGGATATCCTCGATAGCGTCGCCGTGCGGGTCGATGAAACAGAATCCTTTGCCGGCGGCCGCGTCTTTCTTCGCCATTTCCTGGAGATAGTTCGACTTGCCGACGCCGGTCTGGCCGACGACATACATATGGCGGCGGCGGTCATTGTCCGTGATGCGGATATCCGTCTTGGCGCCGCGATAATCGTTGAAACCGAGCAGCATCCCCTCAGCCGGGATATTGACCGGCGGCGGAGCAGCTCCTGACTTGAGCCATTTGATCTTGGGGGTTTCCGTGGTGGAAATGGGAAAATGAAAAATGCTTGCGAGCTCCTCGACGGAGAGGATCATCTGCGTCTCATCGTCGAAATTCCGGAAAATATAATCGTACACGGCCTGCTTCTTGGTCACGCGCTTCTTCACACGGAAGCGGTTCACTTCCGGATTCTCGAACTGGCCGAAGGCGTTTTCCATATGCGCGAGAATCTCCTCCGCCCGCTCCTGCGTCGCTCCGGAAGCGATGAGGCGGATATTCGTTCGGAACGCCCCTTTGTTGGTTTTGGTATCGATCGCCTTCACCAATTCCTGCTCTTCCGGCGTCAGGTTGACCGGAGTATGCTCCATCCCCGGAGCTTCCTTCTTCTCCGGATGCGCCACCACATTGAGTACCGCCTTGCCTGTCAGAGCACCGAATTCGTGCAGCAGAGAGTGGCCCTTCGCGTCCTTCAGACGTTTGCCTGCCTGCATATTCTGCGCGATCATTTTTCCTTCGGTGCGCCATTTCGTATTGGCCCGCGCCAGGAGAATCTGGATTGCCGCGCCCTCTTCGATCGTCTTCAGTTTGCTGAGCGCATTGGAAATCTCATTCAGCGGATCGACATCCACCGTCCGATAGGTGCGGAGCGGCAGCGCGTGGCTGTGCGCCAGCTCGAGGAGCGCTACGGCGGTATGGCTTTCCGGGGAGAAAATCGTATAATCAGAGACTTTTTCGATCACTGCGTGAGGAAAAAAGCTGTGCACCTGTTTCTCGGCGCTTTCCCGGAAACGCTTCGGGACAGAGAGATAGAAGAATATCTCTTCGCTGGAAGACGGATTGGCGATCTCGAACACGATGGTCGGCGTATCAAAAAACAGCCGTTTCAGGAAATTCCCCTGCGGCTTGAGCGCCGAGAGCGATGACAGGAGCTGCTCCATAGCGAAAATCTCCTCTTTCCACGATTCCGCGGTCTGCGGCTGTCCCTCGGCGATCTGCTTGCGTGTGACCCGGATCATCTCCAGATCCATATTGAGAGACTGGTTCACCTGATAGCGGAAACGGAGAAAGCTCCGGATGACCAGAAACGAGCCGCTCAGGATCGCCACCACCGAAAAAAGCCACGAGAGCGGCACGAGAATAACATTGAAATCGAAACCCTCCATACCTGTTTTGTTTTTATCTGAAACGCGCCGCGATGGAGCGCTTGGTCGCTAGTCTTTTGTGATCAGACCACGCTCGAGCAGCCCGGCGTACAGCTTGTCCGCCAGCTCGTCATGCATCGTATCGAGCGCATAGTAATCATCGAGCGAACGGGCGACCCTGACGGCATAAACGACGCCTCTGGCACCGGCCAGATCAAGCAGTTTCTGGATCTTGCCGGCCTCATCGAGCGTAGCGCCGATACTCTTCGCATCAGTGGCGACATCGGCATCGGAATGCGCGCTCGCAGCCTGAGGCGCGGCTACCTTCGAGAGAATCTCCTCGTATTTCCCTTCCGCCTGCTCCGGCCCGCTCTCGCGGGGCGCTTCTTTTTCCGATACCGGAAAAATCTCCAACGCTCCTTCGGCACCCGCTTCCTGTGACACCTGCGATTCCGGCATTTCTCCGGCGTTATCTTTTCCGATGATCGTTTCTTCTGGCATAAGGGTGACTCGCCTGCGCGAAAACAATGATTAGGCTAGCCCATTCTGCATCTCTTCCTTGAAGGCGGTGACGATGCCACGGACAAAGACATTGTAACCTGGAATCTTGGTTTCGAAAAATGCCTCGAGTTCTTCCTGTTTCGCGTTCTTTTCGAGCAAGGCTTCATATTCCGCGATCCCGGCTTCGCCCATTTTCTCCATCGTTTCGAGGAAAATGCGCTTGAGCAGCGCCTCGCCGATTTTCGCAAGCAGCTCCTCCTGCTTATCCCCCGGAATACCTTCCAGACGGAAAGCTTCTATCAGTTCCTTTTTCAGCGCTTCTTGATCGAGTGCCATATGTTTGTATGATTAGAGATTATGAATCGACTACCGTACCGCCACGTAAGAACCGATCCGTTGCCCATGCTGCACGAGCGGCGCTATCTTCTTCAGATAATCGCCGATCGTCGCGTCGTGATTGTCCTTATAGAATTCCGCGATACTCAGGATATTCTCTTTGGAGGCGGCTCCGGAAAATTGCGCGAAATTGCTCAGCTGTTCCGGCTTCATCCCGGTGGCATACCCGGACACTTCGCCATGCGCCAAAAGCTTCACATCGTTCACCACATCCCTGAGCGGGATCTTTTCGATCCGCATCCTATCGAACGACCAATCCTGTCCCGGTATACGCTGCTCTGTATGAAACAACTGCTCATACCAGCTATCCACGCGCGGCGCCAGTTCCGGAGTAAATTCCTGGGCGGCCGCTTCGGTTGCGGCGGCGGTCTGCACCGCCTGATCCACGCTTGGAGACACATCATTTGCCGTAGCGGCCACATCCGTACCAGAAATCACTTGCTCCGGATTCGGAAAGGCGGCCGATTCAGCAATATTCCCGGCAGCTCCGGTATCGACATTGCCAGCAATGATCTTGTCCACCAGGGAATCCGTCAGCTTCACGTCCGGATGCGCCGCTGCATACTCGGCGATCAGAGAATCATGCGCCGCGATGCTCGCTATCTTCTCCGGCGACAACCCCTCGGCCTCCGCCAGTGCCCGGCTGATAT